>PDWJ01000328.1_pt1 | contig 71633 bp, 63 predicted proteins | sample 1430881 | NCBI WGS metagenome assembly PDWJ01 (sample SAMN01162460, study PRJNA174530) | Oral metagenome, whole genome shotgun sequencing project. | biome: Marine environment; feature: Marine mammal; material: Swab sample of the gingival sulcus; isolation source: swab sample of gingival sulcus...
TCTGTCTTCAGCGCCAAGTTGGAAAAATGACATGGGAAATACCTGATCTGTGGATTTGTCTTGATTATCCGATTTTTCGGTCAGTTATGCAGCAGTCTTCTTGTATATCTGGACGGTATTGATTGCTAGAAGATGGAATCATTGATGCTGTGGTCACTTGCTCAACACCTTACCCTCTAGCACATACTTATCGCCGGTGTGACTGCAAGCGACTTCTCCTTGTCCTTCAAGTGGTAGGTCAAGCTGCTCGCCGTATTCGCTCATCCAACCGATCTGTTTGGCGGGTACGTCCACCATTAGTGCGTAAGCTGGAACGTCTTTATTTATAACCGCACCAGCACCCACAAAGGCGTATTCACCAATGGTAACGCCGCATATAATGGTGCAGTTTGCGCCTAGGCTCGCACCTTTTTTGACTAGCGTGTCTTTATATTCATCTTTGCGTTCAATTAGTGAGCGAGGGTTGTAAACATTGGTAAATACCATACTGGGGCCACAGAATACGCCTTCTTCCAAGTGCACATTATCATACACAGAGACGTTATTTTGCACTTTGCAGTGGTCGCCAATGGTAACTTTGTTGCCCACAAATACATTTTGCCCAAGCGATACGCCTTTGCCGATCACTGCGCCTGCACAGACATGCACAAAGTGCCAAACACGCGAGCCTTCGCCAATTTTCGCGCCATCGTCAACAATGGCGCTATCGTGCTGATAAAAACTCATCGGCTTATCCTTTGACTTTGCTTAGCAGTGGGTGTGGCGCACTGGGAGCTTGAGTGATCTCAGCTTTACGCATATCACTGACAGTTTGAATAGCCGCACGGTTTTCTTCTATGCCGTAACCATTACCCGCCAAAATGTTTTCATAGCTTTGAGTGTGCAAATCGGTGAAACCGCCTGAAAACTCGAGTTCTTCACCTTCAATATCAATACTGCGATAAGTGAGCTTTTCGCCTTGCACGGCGTTGTCAGGTAAATGGTTTGAATCAATGGATAAGAACCAACGCACTCGCGCGCGATCATACTCTAAATAGCCAGATGAGGTTTTTTCATCGCGGTAGTGCACTTCGTTTTTCTTAATATCACCAAAAATAAAATGCAACATGTCATAAAAATGCACGCCAATATTGGTTGCCACACCGCCTGATTTTTCATCAAAACCTTTCCAAGATTTGAGATACCACTTGCCGCGTGACGTTAGGTAGGTGAGATCAACATCAAACACTTTGTCAGCAGGTGCGGCCTGTACTTTTTCGCGCAAGGCGATAATGGATGGGTGTAATCGCAGTTGCAAAATCGAATTTACTTTTGCGCCGTACTGAGCTTCGTAGCGTTTGAGCGTGTCTAAATCTTCACTATTGAGCACCAAAGGCTTTTCACAAATAACATCAATGCCGTTTTGCAGTGCAAACTTCATATGCGGCAAGTGCAAGTAATTTGGCGAACATACTGCAATATAGTCCAGTTTTTCACCTTTAAGTTTCAAGCCCTCAACAAAAGCCGAGAACTGTTCAAACTCGGTAAAAAATTCTGCCTCTGGAAAGTGACTGTCCATGACCCCTACGGAGTCATTAATATCCATAGCCACTACTAGGTTATGACCTGTTTCCTTAATTGCTTTCAAGTGACGTGGAGCGATATAGCCCGCTGCACCAATTAAACCAAAAGTTTTCATCACCCAATCCAGTACTGAAAATAAAAAATAGACTATAGAGCAGCCATGAATTACAGACGCAAGTCCGATTGACCAAATGGTAATACGTGCTTCACATCATACAGAACGTGCTTTTCTTTACCATAAGAGCGGATCTTTTGTTCGCCCCAATGCTTGAAGTCAGAATGATCAACAGCCAATACAATGGCATCATAAACACCCTGATAAATTTCTGACTCCAGTTTAATGCCATATTCATCTTGCACTTCCTCTGCCTTAGCCCAAGGATCATAGACATCAACATTCATATTAAAGCTTTCCAACTCCTTAACCATATCGACAATTTTAGTATTACGTACATCCGGGCAATCGCCTTTAAAAGTAAAGCCCAGTATCAAAACCCGGGCTTCATCAATATGGATTTTCTGTTTACTGACGGCTTTAACCAACTGAGTCGCAGTATATTGCCCCATACCATCATTAATACGACGGCCAGCCAAAATAACTTCCGGCTGATAGCCGACTTCTTTTGATTTATAAGTTAGATAATATGGATCAACACTGATGCAGTGACCGCCTACTAAACCGGGCTTAAAGGGCAAGAAATTCCACTTAGTACTCGCAGCATCCAACACTTCCTGAGTATCAATACCTATGATATTAAAAATCTTGGCAAATTCATTAATAATGGCTATATTTAAGTCTCGCTGAGTATTTTCAATAACCTTAGCCGCCTCAGCCACTTTGATAGAGCTTGCGGTATGAGTTCCTGCAGTAATAATAGAACCATACAATTCATCGATAAATGTGGCTATTTCTGGTGTTGACCCCGATGTTATTTTTTTAATTTTGGTGAGCGTGTTAACCTTATCACCCGGATTAATACGTTCAGGGCTATAACCTGCATAAAAATCTCTGTTAAATTTAAGCCCTGACCCTTTTTCGATAATCGGAATGCATACTTCCTCAGTCGCTCCCGGATATACCGTAGACTCGTAGATGACAATATCACCTTGCTTAATCACCGTTGCCAACATGGCAGATGATTGGCGTAGAGGGGTCAAATCTGGAGAGTCATTACTATCAATTGGCGTAGGCACAGTAACGATATACACATTACTATCAGCAATGGCTGCAACATCTGAGGTGTAACTGAGGCCTATTGCAGCTTTTAACTCCTCATCTAAAACTTCCAAGGTAGCGTCACGACCGTTCCTTAGCTCTTCTATTCGTTTCTCATTGATGTCTAAGCCAATTACCGAACGGGCTTTACCAAATTCAACCGCTAACGGCAGCCCAACATAGCCCAAACCAATTACCGCAATTTTCACTTCAGATAATTTCATAAATATCCTTAAATCGATAAAGCAATAAATAAGATTTAACGATTATGGAGATTTGCAGTAAAGCCACCCCAAAAATCAGCCAAATACACCCCTTACTCGTATTGCTCATATTCCTAACACTTTTTTTGCAATCCATCGGTTACTAAAACATTACTTTTTATCAGAGCCTCCTAATGCTGAACGAAACAACGCGGCGATAACTCCCAACATCAAGCCCAGTATGACAGCTAACATGGTATACATGGATACTTGTTTAATAGAGACCAAAGTGCCACCACGAACCTGAGGCTCGGACTGCGCACTAAAAAGCTGGGCACCGCCCCGGTGGCTTATATCCCGGTAAACAATAAAAAGACCATGTACATCTTTCTGAATAGCATTTAATTTTTCTTCAATAAGAGGCAATTCCGTTGCCAAGAATTTTTTTATCTTCAAGCCGTTGTAAGCCTCATTGCTCACCCCTTCTATGACGGCTATTTCTTTTTCTAACATGAGTAAGTCGTTAACTGCGTCCATACGACGCTCAAATAATTTATTTCGATTTTCCACAACACCCAATTTACTTCCCATATTCAACAACCGGTCAAGGACAGATTTTTCCATCTGAATCTGTACCGTGCTTTGCCCAACGCTCGCATCTGGCAAGGTGTCAGCTTGCTGCTCCACAAGCATTTGTGAAAGCGAGTTATCATAAGAGTCAATTAGTTTCACAAGACGTTCTTGTTCCAGCGTCAATAAGCGTTTTTTGGCAAATAGGCGCAACTTGGCAGCAGGATCTGAAGAGACTAATTGAGAAGAGCTAGAATAAGCAACTTCGCGAAAAGGGTCCACATCAGTACTTTTAAATATACGAATTTCACGGCTTATATCTTCCAGGCCTTTACCGGATACAACCATACTTTTTGTCCCCGGTTTATTTGATAGTTCAGCAACAGCCTTATCCAAGGCGTTTAAATAATTGGACGCTGCATCGTAATTACTAATCAAATTAGCAGCTGAGTCAATTGTAAATGCGCTCGTCGGGTATGAAATATCAACATCAGCCAAGCCCTGTTCGATAGAAGATTGCGCCCACTCATCAACCACGTGTTTGATTAGTTCGACACCTTGATCAGCTGTTAACCCCAAATCGTTTAATGCAAGCTTAACCGTAACAAAGCGCTGCCCTTTAATCTTTAAATCTTCCAGGGCCTCGGACGCAGCAAGTTTGACTTCTTCAGGCGTTTTATTGCCATTAAGTATCTCAACCAGCTTTGCTTCGGCCTTATCCAGCAAGCTATTGGAATACTCTGTTGAAAGCGATTTGGACAGTTCCAGCGCACTAAACTTCAATTCATATTTAGCAACGACACGTTGTAGTATGGGAGGGGAAACAATATCGTTTGGTGAAAATACACTGCCACTGGGATAAATTGCCTTATCCGTCGAGAGAAAAGTTAAGGATATCGGGTAATCGACTGTCTCGGGCGTAGCGATTGTACCTCTAAATAGATTTAGCGAAATGACCACTGCGACAGAAAAGAGTATAAAGCCAAAGATTAAACCCCGCTGCTTCCAAAGAGTTTTGGCTAAATCGACAAGACTTATCTCATCATCAGGTACACTATTATTTTCTGTTGCATCTTGGCGCAAGTCTTCCGTTGATACTGTCATCCAAAATCTCCATAGATAACTCAATATTTTTGCAGCGAAATCCTACAACAGGCGGCACTTTTTTGAAAGATCCCTCAAAACGTGAGGCGACCCCGGACATCCTTTGATCTTTTTAGTCGACTGGCCCGCTTGCCTATCATGACCATAGGAGGCTTTGTCTTGTAGTAATAACCCCGACTACCAAACAAATACAGCTTTGCATCGACAGACAAGTCTGCCGGAGTATCTTTTAGAACTTTTACTTGCTGTTCACCCAGTCGCATTCACTACCCAATGCAAGACTTACCAAAGCGCACCAATGCTGAACAAAAAAGCTCACCAACAGCTCCAGCATTAGCCACCACTATAATGCGTCTTTATAGTTTCGCCACAAACACTCAAACGCCACCACAAACCTAGCACTCAGACTGAGCACTATAAAATCAATCACAGCCTGATCATGCACATTCCGATAGATAACTGACATATTATAAACGAAGTTTTACAGCAGATGACCCCTTCTTTAGTCTTTTAAAAAATTCTATTCTCTTCGACAGAGACTTCAAGAATCCTCTACAATCACCTCATCAAGGATTTGACACATTGCAAATGTACAAAGAATGCACTGACTAGACATACCCCCCCCTGCGGGCTCAGCTTTCTTGAAGGGCACGGCCATTAACAACAAACTGCGGCTTTTTCAGTGCAGACAATAGAAAGTGGCGAGACCTGAACAGTCAAATCTCATACCATTATCAATAGAACCGCTGTATTAGATATTATTCAGGGCGATAATATAATGGTTTATGGCATACAATCACAAAGAAGAACCTGATGACCCATGTGAACTCAGACAACCTGATTTGGCAAGACCAAACCCCTGTCTCGCAACAATTCGGCGATATCTACTTCTCGCTCGAAGACGGACTGGCTGAGTCTGAATACGTTTTTTTACATTCGAATAATATACTCGCACGCGCTACGACGGGCCGCGAGCATTCTGTTTTTACGATTGCTGAAACGGGCTTTGGAACCGGGCTGAACTTCCTGTGTACCTGGTTGGCGTGGCGAAAAAACCGGATCACAGAAACACCTTTGCACTTTATTAGCGTTGAGAAATTTCCTCTCACCCGTGAAGAGATAGCTCAGGCACTGGCCCACTGGCCTGAACTCGCAGAGCTGTCTGCGCAACTACTTGAGCAATACCCTGCAATCCGAAGAGGTTTCCAAAACTTCCACTTTGATAATGGCAATATCCGTCTGACGCTCATTTTTTCTGATGCGGTAAACGGTTACTCTCAACTCTATGCCAAGGTGGATGCCTGGTACCTTGATGGTTTCGCCCCTGCGAAGAACCCGGACATGTGGTGTCCCGCGCTATTCCGTGAAGTTGCTCGCCTCAGTCATCCCGCTACAACATTCGCTACTTTTACCGCTGCGGGTCTGGTGCGCCGGGGATTGCAAGAAGCGGGCTTTGACGTTCGCAAACAGAAGGGGTTTGGCCGCAAAAGAGAGATGCTTGTCGGCACGTTTATCCGAAACGAACCAAGTCATTCTAGTCACCCGCCCTGGTTTGAGTTACCTGTATCAACCAGGCCCCTCTCGGCTATTGTTATCGGTGGCGGGTTATCTGGCTGCAGTACGGCCCGAGCCTTGGCTGACCGAGGTATTAAAGTCACTTTGCTTGAGAAAGAATGCGTGCTTGCAACGGCGGGGTCAGGCAATCGCCAGGGGGCGCTCTATGCAAAGCTACCGGTAAAACCAACCAATCAGGGCGAGCTTCACCTGGCTGGTTTTTTGCATTCAGTGAATAGGCTAAAGCAACTCGATCCGGCACAAACACTTTGGTCGCAGTGTGGTGTTGCGCAGTTAGCGACAAACGGGAAAGAGTTGAAACGCCAACATGACCTCCTTGATAGCGACAATTACCCTGAAGAACTTATCTGTGTAAAAACGGCAGAAGAACTTACCAACATCGCCGGAACTCGTATAGAACATAGCGGTTTATTCTTCCCTGATGCAGGCTGGGTATCTCCCCGTGATTTGTGCAATCTGTTAATCGAGCATGACAATATTTCTGTAAAGCAGGCAAACATCACCGATATTCAAAAATCAGGCGAAGAGTGGATACTTACTGACGTTAATTCTACCGGGCACAAAGCATCCCATGTAGTGATATGCAATGCAGAGTTTGCCAACCAGTTTGCGCAGACTTCACACCTTCCACTCAAGCCGATACGCGGGCAAGTTTCAACCAGTCGAACTGATGCCTTTGCAGGAGCACTGGATACGGTTGTTTGCGGCGAGGGGTACATTGCCCCGGCAAAGGACAACCAATTATGCTTTGGTGCCACGTTTGATCTTAAGGGCCGTGAAAGGAATATTACCGTTGAGGATCACCAGAAAAACCTCACCAACCTCGCTTTGATCTTGCCTGATATCCATGAATATATATCTTCTGCTAAGGGTGGAATGTTGCAGGGCAGAACGGCCTTTCGCTGCAGCACACCGGACTATATGCCTATCGTTGGCCCCGTTCCTGAATTTTGCAGTTTCATAGAGACATTCGGAAAGTTGCGCAAAGACAGAAAGTGGCTATTCAGGGAAACAAGTGCGAAGCACCATACAAACTTGTATATTAATACAGGCCACGGTTCCAAGGGCCTTATTACCTGCCCTATATCAGCAGAGCTTATTGCTTCTATGATCTGCGCTGAGCCTCTACCTTTGCCAAAAAATTTGGTTGATATAGTGAACCCTGCACGATTTATCATTAAGAACTTGATAAAACAAGTAATATAAAGAAATATACTCCTAACATGGCTAGTTTGCTGTTACAGAGGTTTGTACCTTCGCAGAAACGACAGTCGGGGAATACCCTGATCAAGGACAAACCCATCGGAGTACATATTTGGAGTAATTATGGCTTTATACGTATACGATCACGGCTATCGCATACAGACCTCAAAGGATGCTTTGTTTCCTAAAGGAGGGGTCAAATCGCTCAAAGAAAGTAAAGCTATGCATCGAAGCGCCGATATTGAAGACCGCTTTCGTGCCAATGAGGACAGATTTGTTATCCCAGGCCCCGAGAAAGGGCCAGAGAATACAGATAATATGACACGTGCTTATGCCTCCGTTTCTGAGGAAAGTACGGATGGAACCGAATCTTCACAATTATCTGTTTCCCGCCTGATGGTTTCTCCGGTCCACACAATTCGCCCGACTACGCCTATTAATTTAGCCTGGAAACGGATGTTATCTTTGGAGATTAGCCACCTGATTGTTAGTAATAGCGATCAACGTCCTCTGGGGCTTATCTCCAAAGCGGATCTGTTGGAAGCAGGGCCAGATTCAATCCGGCCTGTAGAAGAGATTTATTCGCAAAAGCTGATTGCCGCAACACCAGAGACCCGGATACAGGATGTAGCTATCAATTTCATTGAAAACGATATCAACTCCATTCCTGTAGTCGATAAAGACGACAAAATCGTCGGGATAGTCTGCCGTACTGACCTGCTTCGTTTACTCATCAGCGGGTTGCACCTTGAACGCTGGGTTTAACTCCCGCCCTGTAACCGATAATACCTGATCCCTCGCTCAAGGGGGTGAGCTCCCACGATAATTAAAGGGTGTCATCCTGCGTGAATAGCTTAAGACACCTCACTATTTATTACCCGGTAGCGCCTGAGGCTTTACCAGTAAATCACTTTCTGTCTTGGTTCCAAATAATCCCGCAATAAAGCCGAAGACTTTTTTCACACCGCGCCATATCTTCGGCAGCAACCAGATCAATAGCAAGATAAATACAACCAAGGCAATCAGGAACCATATTGGGTGATTTAACGCCGCCCACAAGCCAGCGAGCACCATCAGATCTTCGCTAATAGAGGCAGTCCAGTTCGTGACCGGTTCCGGTGAGGTATTGATCAGAACCCTGGTGCCTGCTTTTGCAGCATGGCTCCCTGCGGCCAATGAGCCACCAACAAGTGCCGCCGCAAGCTCAACCGCTGGTGCCATATCTCCTACCGCTCCGGCAGCAAGCGCCGCTCCGGCAGGTATGCGAATAAAGGTATGTAGACTATCCCAACCCGTATCAACACCCGGCACTTTGTCGGTAAAGAATTCGATAAAATACATAAAACCAGCAGCCATCAGTACCAGCGGATCACCTACAATCTGAAGTTCTTCCGGCAATGCAACGTGTCCCATATTATTGAGCACACCTAACATCAGAATCGTCGCATACAGGTTAATACCACTCGCCCAACCAACACCCATGGTCAAGGCAACCAAACCAATAATATATTCCAACTGATCCATATAAGAACCTCAAAGAAGAAAGGGTGATAAAACTTCTTTAGCGCCACTAATCAAAGTGGTTTAGCACCTTCTATCATCGCCCTGATTACAAAATATCTTTAAGGATTATATTACACTGGCCTGTACTCTCGCTGAACAGAATGACTGCCTGTCCTGTTTGTAGCATTTTCTGCACCTGGGTCACTTTTTCCTGCAAAGAGACCTCATGCTCCCCATAATCTGTACCATCACGGCTGACAAACTCTTCGATTAGCGCTGTCAATGTTTCTGGAGTCAACTGTTCAAAAGGGATAACCATCGTCATTTACCAAGGTTTGATTTTTTGCAGCCAACTTTCGCTTTGCCAGATACTTTTACAGCCTGCAAGCTCGTGTTGCCAACGCGCGGCCCTGATTCCCACCTGAACAGCCTGCTGTTCCAGCTGCGGGAATTTTGCTGGGTCAAAACGCTCATATGCCCCATGCCCAAGCCTGAGTGCCAAATAATGCCCCTTGGTATTATCCCAGTGTATTTTATTTCGTTTGTTAGTTTCCTGGGTAAACCAGCCTATAAAGTCGGCAGCATATTCAGGTTCATAGGCCGACGCTCCCCACTGCTCGTTACGAATACGATATTCATCCCAATCAGCCATACGTGGCCTGATATGCTTTTTCTCAAGGTTGGATAAAGGCAGCTCCAACATAGCCAGGGTTAAATGCAAAGGAGTCCCATAGGTTTCACGAGCTTGCAGGGCAGGTTTGATCCACTCATCATTATCTTCAAGCAATTCACATATGGAAAGTTGCAGCCGACCTTTTTCACCTGAACCAAAACAGCCTGCCAGGATAAAAGCCAGTGTACATAAAGCCGTTACTTTAGCGGGCATCTGCATTAGATCGTTACCCCCTGCTCAGCTAGGAAAGAGATAAAGGCTTCCTCATCCAGTGTTTTAATCTTCAAGTCTATCGCTTTCTTTAACTTGGAACCGGCTCCAGGACCGGCAACAACACAATCCGTTTTTGCAGAAACGCTACCTGCAACCTTTGCGCCCAGTTCAAGGAGATAGTTTTTAGCTTCACTACGCCCCATACGTTCCAGCTTGCCCGTTAACACCCAGGTTTCACCCGCAATGGGTTGTGAATCCTCACTTACAGCCTGCAATGCATTCCAGTGCACCCCTGCCTGTTCCCGCAAGGCATCAATGACTTCACGATTATGGCATTGTTGAAAGAAGTTCCGAATATGTTTCGCCACAACGGGCCCCACATCAGGCACCTCCAGTAAGGCTTCTTCTGATGCTGCCATCAACGCTGGCAGATCCAAAAAATGCAACGCCAAGGAACGCGCTGTAGCTTCGCCCACTTCCCTGATACCTAACGCATAGAGGAACCTGGGTAACTCTGTTTCTCGGCTTGCCTGAATAGCCTTCAGCAGATTTTCTGCAGATTTCGGCCCCATCCTTTCCAGGCCGGCAAGTTCACTCTGGTTGAGCTTATACAGATCGGCGGGGGTATGGACCATATCAAGGTCTACCAGCATATCGATTAACTTATCACCCAACCCATCAATATCCATTGCCTTGCGCGAAGCAAAATGTTTCAGTGCCTCTTTACGCTGTGCTTCACAATAGAGGCCGCCACTGCAACGGGCTACGGCTTCTTCTCCAATTTTCTCAACCACGGAATCACAAACAGGGCAATGGGTTGGAATAACAACTTTTTCAGCCCCCTCCAGGCGCTTATCATGGAGAACGCGAACGACCTGGGGAATCACATCCCCTGCTCTTCGAATCACAACGGTGTCACCGACACGAACATCCAGGCGCTCGATCTCATCCATATTATGCAGCGTTGCATTGGAAACCGTAACACCACCCACAAACACCGGCTCCAAGCGCGCAACCGGGGTTACCGCTCCGGTGCGACCAACCTGAAATTCTATCGAACGTATCGTTGTCAGTTCTTCCTGAGCCGGAAATTTGTGTGCTATGGCCCAACGAGGCGCCCGGGATAAAAACCCCAGACGCAGTTGCAGATCAATTTGATCGACTTTAAATACTACCCCGTCGATTTCATATGGCAGCCCATCACGCAGTCCACTGATTCTCTGATAGTAATCCAGACAACCCTCGACGCCCGCCACGGTTTCCAGCAGCGGGTTCAGGCGGAACCCCCAACTTTGTAATTGTTTAAGAATTTCTGAATGTTCAGCAGCAAGATTCCCACCTGCAACCACACCTACGCTGTAGCTGCACATTTCCAAAGGCCTTGCTGCGGTAATCCGTGGGTCAAGCTGCCTCAGGCTACCCGCAGCGGCATTACGTGGATTGGCAAAAGCTTTCTGCTCATTGGCGCGTGCTTTATTATTTAAAGCGGCAAACCCCGCTTTGGGCATGTAGATTTCACCACGCACTTCCAGGCGTTGCGGGTAATCGGTTCCCGCAAGTTTTAAGGGTATTGTGGGAATAGTGCGTACATTCTGCGTGATATCTTCACCTGTTGTACCATCACCTCGCGTAGCGCCGCGAACCAGCTTTCCGTCCTCATAAAGCAGACTGACAGCAATACCATCCAGCTTAGGCTCACAGGCATAAATGACCGTTTCATCACGATTGAGGCGTTCCTTGATACGGCGATCAAACTCCTGCATGTCCTCTTCATTAAAGGCATTATCCAAAGAGAGCATGGGTAGTTCGTGTTTGACCTGGGAGAAAGCGGATAAGGGGGCTGCGCCAACACGCTGGGTCGGTGAATCACTGGTGATCAATTCCGGCTGCTCTGTTTCCAGCTTTTTCAGTTCCTGAAACAGGCGATCATATTCTGCATCAGGAATTTCCGGATCATCCAACACATAGTAACGATAATTATGGTGGTTCAACTGCTCGCGCAATTGCTCGATACGTTGTTCAATAGACACTGTTTTCTCGGTATAGATCAGGAAAGGAAGGTTCTTCAGGCGCTAACTTGTATTCAGGCAGGCTATTCACCTGCCAATCAAAGCGTTAGCCCCTACGGTATAGTTTTGCTTTTAGCGGTTCCGGGCTGTCAGGGCTTTCATTTCATAATCGCGGACTCGCTGTCGGTAATGCTCCATCGTTTGCGTTCGTAACACAGAGCGATTTTCATCTAACATTTCACCACCCAAATGTTTCGCTATTGTCTCAGCCGTTGCCAGCATACATTCGAAAGCTTCCATCACATCATCCGGCTCTTCCATGGACATAAAGAGCATGACCGCCTTAGTACTAAGAGAGTCAGGATTACCCTCTTCAAACGTCCCCGGCGCAATTGCATTAGCCATACTGAACTGAACCGCACTCACACCTGAAGGCTTTTCAAAGCGGTGATAGATATCCATTTCACCAAAGATCAGCCCACACGCACTAATGACTTGCTGCAACAAAGGCCCATCAAAGTATTCCGTCGCTTTTGCCACAACGGAAATGACCAGAACATTTTCAGGTTCAGGGTCTTTTGCCATTGGCCGACGTGTAAGCGCCGGCTTGGCGTTAACCTGTGCAGCATTAGCGGGGGCTTCATATGCAGTTTCCGCAACAACCGGAGCGGATTCCTCTGTAAACGCAGCCGTTTCATTGTCTTTTTTCGTCGGCAATAAGACATCATTGTCTGGCGTTGAAAAAGCCTGACGATCAAAGTCATCATCCAGTGCCGAGCCTAATTGTAAACCATCATATATAGCCAGTTCTGGTTCTGGTTCTGGTTCTGGTTCTGGTTCTGGTTCTGGTTCTGGTTCTGGTTCTGGTTCTGGTTCTGGTTCTGGTTCTGGTTCTGGTTCTGGTTCCGCAGCATCAATTTCAGTGAAACCGAAATCAAATGGCGTCTGTGGGTCCAGATCGTCTGCAACAACAGTCGCCCGTTCAACGCCTTCCAGATCAAGCTGTGGGAAAGCTTCTTCTGTATCAACATCTATTGCTTCAGGCTGTGGGTAGTCATCAATTAACGCCGTAATCGGCTTATTAAAATCGATCTCCGGTTCCGGCTCTGGCTCTGGCTCTGGCTCTGGCTCTGGCTCTGGCTCTGGCTCTGGCTCTGGCTCTGGCTCTGGCTCTGGCTCAACAAAATAGGGTACTTCTGCCTTGTCCTGCTCGACAATAGCCGCAGCTATATCCGGCTCAACTGATGTATCCCGGCTTTCAATATTGGCTGCCACTGTATGCGAAACGTCTTCATCTTCTAGAGGCACGTCTTCAAGTACCGAGGGAGCTATAGCATTGTCTTCTGCTGCCACGTTTGCAGAGGTCAGATCGCCGGCTTCAAGCTCAGCACCTGAAACTGAAGCCGATTGAGCTTCCTCAGGAATTGTCGACTCTGCCTCCGCGGCCTTAGAATCGTCAAGACTGTCTCCAATAGACTCCGCCGGTGTTGGCTGAAAAGCAGTATCCGATATTATTCGCGGCTTGCTGACAATCCCTTCATCCAGACTCCTGTCGACTTCTACTTCCGGCCCGAATTCAAGCTCTGCATGCTCATCTTGAGCTGATAGATCCGGGCGTATTATCTCAGACTGACCGGGCTGCACATCCGCATAAGTCGGGGGAGTTATAGTACGGTCACCGCCTTCAACAGTTTCATCTAACAAGGGAAAATCCACTGGATCATCTTGTGGCTTTTTAAAAAGGTCAATCAAAGGTTCAGGCTGAGGGGGTTCTGCTTTAGCCGGACTTGTGCTTAAGGGGGAAATATCCGGGCCTGATTTCACTTCAGGTTTGGGGTCTATTTTCGGGCGGTGATCAGAAAACAGGGGGTCATTTTTTAATGAAACAACTCGAGCCCCACCACTCGGCAGCTCAGGGTTAAAGCCCTCATTATCGTCTTCAGGCAGATCAACAAAGTTCTTATCAATGTTCATCCTCAGGCGATTACGGCCGCTTTGCATACGCCGCCAACCATCCAGGATTATCAGCAGAATAAGTATTACTCCCCCGATAATCAGCCACTCTTTCAGACTGATCTCCATGTGCCTAGTCGCGCCCCTATTCCCAGAACTAATAAATTAATACCCAACTATAAAAGAGCCGGCATTATTCGACAACTTTATTAATCACCAACATTAACGGCAAAGTTGTTCCCTTTACCTGGACAGATGGGATAGTGCCATAAAAATCACCGACCTGTGCTTGTGGCTGCCCCGCCTTTGATACTCTGGCCAACACTTCGACCGTTGCCACAGAGGACAGCCGTGCCTGCGGACTCATCGCCATTGAATCGTCCAGTGTAATGTCCGCCGGCAGATCTGCAACTGTCAATTTTGCGGCAGCCAAAGGCATACGTCCCCCTTGTTCACGAGCAAAGACGAATACATTATCCTCTGGGGAAGCCTGTTCCAGCAGTTCGGCACTGAGTGATACCTGCACGTGGATTGATGCCTCCAAAAGTTCTGGAATAGCCGGCACTTCTTTCCCCTGGGCCAGCAGTTCATCCCTGGCCTTGCGCACACCAGACTTGAGCGACTCAGCAGTCTGACCATCTGCATTGCGAAGTGCCTGTAACCAGTAATTCAGTGCTGATTCATAATCCTGTTTTTCGTATGCTTCAATACCCAATAAACCTAACGCGGTGATCTCGAAGGGGTCTATTTCCAGGGTTTTATTCACTTGCGTCTTTACCGCATCGGTCATTTTATTGCCATTAGCGAAAAACATAGCCTGAGCATATTGCCCCATCACGCTGGCATATTGAGGCACGTCAGGTGGCAAAAATTCAAGCACCTTTTTAAACCCCTGGGCACCCTCGGCAAAACGCCCCTGATTCATATAGGTTGTTGCTAGCAAAAACCAACCTTCAGGGTTGTTTGGCTGGCTCTGCAATTCCTTTTTCAGCTGAGCAATGGCCTGTTCCAAGGTTAGCTGCTGATCGTTCAACGGATCGTTTACTTGCTGCAAAGACAGTTCCAGGTCAGCAGAGCGACCCAAAACCGTATACAAACCAATACCTGCAACAGGCACCATCAAAGCCAAAATAGTGATAGCAATCAACACCGGAGAAGTCAGGGCCAACTGTGCTGATCCGGCTGATTTCCGCTCAACGTCAGTCAGCAGGTTTCTCTCCAGCTCTGTTTTCAGCGCAGAGAAATCGTTCTCATCCAGATTGCCAACAGCCCTCTCTTGTTCCAGCTCAGCAAGCCGTTCACGATAGATTTCAATATTTTGCTGACTCCGGTCTTCTGATAACCGTTCTGCAGCAAGCTGCTTTCGTGCACGCAAAAAAGGCAGATAAACAAAAGCAACCGCTAACAGTGTTAAAAGCGCAATACCTATCCACAGCTCAGTCATCACGCTTTCCATCCAGAATGTCCTTTAACCGCTGAGATTCTTCTGCCGAAAGCTGCTCTTCCAGATCAACACCCTCTTTCGATACTTTCTTTCGCTTTCGTGAAACCATAACCATAATAATAAGCCCAAGAACAACCAGCACAGACGGGCCATACCATAATAGGTACGTCATCCGGTTCACCGGTGGTTTATACAGCACAAACTCGCCGTACCGTGCCACCATAAAGTCAATAATTTCATCGTTATCACTACCGCTTTGCAGCATTTTATACACTTCTTCCCGCAAGTCCGCGGCAATGGGAGAGTTTGAATCCTGCAGATTCTGGTTCTGACATTTTGGACAACGCAACTCGAAGGTGAGCTGTCTGAAGCGTTCACGCGTCGCTTCATCTGCAAACTCGTAAGTATCAATTGCAGCTAACGAGAGCGCCGGCAGTAATAATAAGCAGAGGACAATCAGTTTTTTCATTGTTCAACCACCTGCTTACCTTGGTTAAGGTTGTCGATAATTTGCTTTAATTGCGCCCAAACCCTTTCATCCACTACACCTACGTGTTTATAGCGAATAACACCTTTCTGATCTATAACATAGGTTTCCGGCGCACCATAAACACCCAGATCCAGACCCAAACGCCCCTTCTGATCAAAAATATTTTCAGCATAAGGATCCAGATATTTTTCCAGCCAGACTTTGGCTTTACCACGATCATCCTTATAGTTAATGCCAATAACTGTATAGCCTTCAGCTTTTATACGATTGAGTTGCGCATGTTCCTGCTTACAGGAGGGACACCAGGTTGCCCAGACATTAACCAGAGCGGCTTCACCGAGAATATCCTGCTCTGTGAGGGTAACCTGCTCATCATATAAGGAGCTTAACTCAAACGTTGGGAACGGCTTATCCAGCAGTGCCGATGGCAGCTCAGTTGGGTCAAGTTGCAGCCCTTTCCAGAGAAAAAAACCGATTCCCAGAAAAAGCACTAGGGGTATAAATAAAACAAAACGACGCACAAATAAGACTCCAAAATCAGGCTACCGGCGCAGCTCGCTTACCCTGTTTACGATAGCGAGGGTCCGTTGCCGCGAGCAAACCACTCAGGGTCATTAACAAACCACCCAGCCATAACCAGCGTACAAAAGGTTTATGCTGTACACGTACCGCCCACGCCCCATCAGGCAAAGGCTCACCCAGTGCAACATAGAGGTCCCGGGTCAGGCCAGGGTCAATCGCAGCTTCAGTCATTACATTGCCGCGAGCAGTATAAAGGCGTTTTTCAGGGAGCAATTCACCGTAAGCTTCACCATCTTTTAGTACCCGTAAACGCGCCTGATCGGCCACATAATTCGGCCCATCAACTTTACGTGCGCCGTCAAAAATAAACTCATATTGTTTGAAACTGAGTTTATCGCCTGGCGCCATGCGCAAATCACGCTCTTCGTTATAGATGGTCACCAACGTCATCCCAACGACCGTTACCGCAACACCGATGTGCGCCAGTACCATAGCATAATAACTGCGAGACAAACTTTTCAGGCCAGATAGTACGCTGTTGCGGTGAGCAATTTTATTCCAAATATCCCGCAGCGAAACCAAAGTAATCCAGAACACCAACACCATCCCCAGCGTGACATACCAGTCAAAGGCACCACCGTACACAACGGAGAAGCCGGCACCTAGCACCAAGCAACCGATAAAAGGCAGCAGCAATTGCTTCAGCAGGAATTCCCCCTTGGTTTTGCGCCAGCGAGCAACAATGCCAAACCCCATAAAGCCGATCATAATCGACATGATCGGAATAAAAAGGGCATTAAAGTACGGTGGGCCTACCGAAATTTTGCCTTTACCCAAAGCATCAATCAGCAACGGATAGAGAGTCCCCAGCAAGACCATCAACGCGGCAACAAACAGCAAAATATTATTCCCCAAAAGAAACGTTTCCCGGGAAAGCAGTTGAAAGCTGGATTCGCTTTTTACATGGGCTGCTTTGATTGCATACAGAAGTAGCGAGCCACCAATCGTAATGGCGAGCAGAACCAGAATAAAATAGCCACGCTCTGGATCGGTCGCAAAGGCATGCACGGATGTAAGCACCCCTGAGCGCACTAAAAAAGTTCCCAACAAACTGAGCGAGAATGCAAAGATGGCCAGCAGTACCGTCCAACTTTTGAAGACCCCACGTTTTTCAGTCACTGCAAGGCTATGCACCAGTGCAGTACCCACTAACCAGGGCATAAAAGAAGCGTTTTCCACCGGGTCCCAGAACCACCAGCCTCCCCAGCCAAGTTCGTAATAGGCCCACCAGCTTCCCAGTGCAATCCCCAACGTCAGGAAAGCCCAGGCAATAACCGTCCAAGGGCGCGACCATCGTGCCCAGGCAGCATCCAGGCGGCCACTCAACAGTGCAGCGATCGCAAAGGCGAAGGCCACAGAAAAGCCGACATAGCCCATATACAGCATTGGCGGGTGTAAGATCAGGCCGATATCCTGCAAAAGCGGATTTAGATCGCCCCCTTCTTGAGGAAAGCGGGGCAAATGACGTTCGAATGGACTGGACGTCAACAGAGTAAATAAGAGAAAGCCAACACTGATAATGCCCATCACGGATAAAACACGCGCAACAATGTCCAGTGGCAAGTTATCGCTTTTGATAGCCACCGCCCAAGTCCATCCGCCCAGGATCACGACCCATAACAGAAGCGAACCTTCATGGCCGCCCCAAATAGCGCTGATCTTGTAGTAGATGGGCAACGCACTATTCGAGTTACTCGCCACATATGCGACGGAGAAGTCATCGGTAGTAAAGGCGTAACCAAGACAAATCAGACTGACCACCAGAAAAGCAAAAACGCCGGTTGCCAATGGCCGGGCAAACCCCATCCAAATCACATTTTTACTGTAGGTACCCGCCAGCGGAACAATTGCAAGCAATACCGACAAGCAAAGCGCAAGAATTAACGCATATTGGCCCAATTCTGGAATCATTTATTATAAACCTCACCTTCCGGCTTGGGCATGTTACCGCTTTTTTCTAATGCTTCAGCAACTTCAGGCGGCATATAATTTTCATCGTGTTTGGCTAACACTTCAGACGCCTGTAGCTCATTATTTTCGTCCAAATTACCCTGGGCAACAATGCCCTGTCCCTCACGGAATAAGTCCGGCAAAATCCCTTCGTAATGCACAGTGATAGTGCCTTCATAATCAGTCAGTTCAAAAGTTACCTTCAAACTGTTCGGGTCTCGCTGTACGGAACCTTCCACAACCATACCACCGGCACGAATACGCGTATTCTGTGGCGCTTCACCTTTAACAATCTGGGCTGGCGAATAAAAGAGGTTTATATTCTGGCTTAAGGCAAACATCGTTAACCCGACGGCTGCACCTACCCCAAAGACAATAAATAAAACGATAATCAGGCGCTGTCTACGCTTAGGATTCATGAAGTTTCTTCTCCCTACGCAGGCGACGTGCAAGGTCAGAGATCACCTTCTTCTTCTGCAACAAAGGCCCCACAATATTAAAAACAATAACAACTAAGGCGATGGCATAACTTGTCCAGACATACTTACCATGCCCGCCCATCGCTAAAAAGTCGGAAAAACTATCAAAACTCATCCAGAAAACCTCACTGCTTTTCCAGTAATTCCCGTACCCATCTGGCACGGCGCTCACGATAGAGAATCTCATTCCGGGTTCTTACCATCAGGGAAGCCGCAAAAAAACAATAAAACCCTATAACCATGACCAATAAAGGCAGCCACATTTCAACTGGCATCGCCGGTTTCTCTGTCACCGTAAAAGTGGCCGGCTGATGCAGAGTATTCCACCATTCAACGGAGTATTTAATAATCGGAATATTGACCAAGCCCACCAAAGACAGCACCGCTGAAGATTGGGCTGCCGTTGTGTCATCCTCAATTGCAGAATGCAGAGCTATCACCCCAAGATACAGAAACAGCAATATCAGCATGGAGGTCAGACGGGCATCCCAAACCCAAAAAGATCCCCAGGTCGGTTTCCCCCAAATTGCCCCCGTTGCCAAGGCAAGGATTGCTATTGATGCACCGATTGGGGCGCAGGATTTGGCCACCATATCAGCTACTTTCATTTTCCATATCAAACCGATGGCCCCTGCAACGGCCATAAGCATGTAGCAGGACTGAGCCAGAATGGCAGAAGGTACGTGGATATAGATAATCCGGAAACTATTGCCCTGCTGGTAATCCTGTGGCGCAAACATTAACCCCCAAACAACCCCGCAGACAAGAAGCAACCCGGCCACAACCATAAAGCCCGGCAATAACTTACCCATAATATCGTAAGACCAGCGCGGTGAGGCTAATTGATAAAACCAGCGCGGCATCCACTTTTTCTTTTCTTTCATAACAACCTATCCGCTTACGGAAATTCTAAGCGCAGCCCCAATAGCCAAGGGTGCTAACGCAACTCCTAAAGCCAGTATGGAGCCCAAGAGTGCGAATAAACCAGCCAGAGGCAATCCAGCCACCGCAGCCTGTACCGCACTGGTACCAAAAATCAAAACAGGTATATACAACGGCAACACCAACAGGGAGATTAGCACGCCTCCCTTCCTTAAACCCACCGTCAGTGCCGCCCCAATCGCCCCAACCAAACTCAGGGTAGGCGTACCCAACAGAAGGCTCAGCATCAACCCATCCATTCCCTCAGAGGGCAAAAAAAGCATTACCCCCAACAAGGGGGCCAAAAGGGTCAGTGGCAAGCCAGTCATCATCCAGTGGGCTATAACCTTTGCCAACACTACGATAAACAATGGCTGCGGGCTTAACAGGATTTGCTCTAACGTCCCATCCTCGAAATCAGAACGGAACATACTATCCACCGACAGCAATGTCGCCAACAACGCTGCTACCCAAACAACGCCCGGTGCAACTTCCGCCAGAAATTCAGGCTCAGGGCTGACCCCCAAGGGAAACAGTGTAGCCACCATCAAAAAGAAAATCAGGGGATTAAACAGATCGCTTTTACGGCGGTAAGTCAGTACCAAGTCCCGTTTTAATACCGCCCAGAACAACCCCGAAATCGAATCATCAGCCCGGTCAGGTTGCTTGTTTGTCACTTCTCGATCCATTAAGTTCCAGCCAGTTCATCTAAATTAAAGCGACGAATCTGTTGCCCTAAGGTTAACTCGTGATGGGTCGTCAGAATAACACTGCCACCATTGCGAGCATGTTCCAGGATCAACTGCTCTTTTTGCGCCACGCCTTTCTTATCAATTGCAGTGAAAGGCTCATCCAGAATCCATAATTTAGCCTGACTCAGGTAAAGGCGTGCCAAGCTGACACGACGATTCTGCCCTGCAGACAGCGTGTGACAAGGCACATCTTCGTATCCCTTCAGCCCCACTTTCTCCAGAGTTTCATAAATTTCATCCGCGGCTATCGATGGATGGATCGCTGCATACCACTTAAGATTCTCTTCAGGTGAGAGAATGGCTTTCACACCCGGATGATGGCCAAAATAGAGCAACTCGGCCTGAAACTGTTCACGGACATCACAGATGGGCTCACCCTGCCATAAAATTTCACCTTCAAAATGGCTCGACAAGCCACTGAGGATACGCAATAACGTTGTCTTACCACTGCCATTTTGCCCTTCTATCTGGACAACTTCACCTGCCTCAACAGTAAAACAAAGGTCTGTAAATAAAACCCTGTCATCCCGTTCACAAAACAGATCATTGACTTGTAATAACGCTGAACCCAAACCTATCCTCACAACAGTTACCGCCGTCATACGCCACTGAGCGTCGCCACACTATACTTTTACAGCGGCCTGCCGACTAATAAGGAGATGATTATATATGATAATCTGACAGCACTACACTATAGTCTTAATTCATAAGGTTGATTCTTATCAGCATTTGACGGTATTTATCTTCCCGCCGTTTCAACGGCTGGAGGAATGGTTCAACATCGCGCCACGAGGGCTTATCAATTGCTACCACACTTGGCTGCAATACCACTACAAACGACCACTACCAGTAATGATTCAGGGCAAAATCTGAACCATTTGCTTCCGGTCGGAAAAAACGTCAATGCGATGGTTGTTGCCGTCAGCAGAGATCAAGTGCAGCCTGAAATTTTTCGTTTGAAACTGGAGATTAATAGCCGGCTGATCCAGATGGGCGTATTTCAGGCCCTCCCTGTCGGGCAAAAAATCAATGTAAACCGCCAGAGTGATGGCCAGATCCAGATCACCCCACAGCCACAGCAGGCGCCAGCCAAAACGGAAAACGCACCGCAACCACAAGCCAATACAGGTAAGAGTGATCCAGTCACGACCAACCTGCCGAAGCTTACAATTATTTCAGGCGATGGTTCCGGGAAGATCGCCAACACTGGAAAACTGATGGCAGCGGTGATCAGCAGTCGCCCTGTATATGCGGGCGCAGCAACCCAAACCCCGGCGGGGCCTCAAGGCGCCTCTGCGCTGATCAACGCCGCCCAGATAGCAAGCAACTCGACAACGGGCCAGCCCCCTGCGCCAACTCAAGCAACCGGAGCGTCACCGGCCAATCCACCACAGCTAAATCCAATGCTTGCTCAACAATCATCTATTCTGCAGCCAGGCTCAACTCAACAACTAAACACGACACCGCCACCACAGGCTTCACCAATACAAACCCCACCGTTACCCGGTGCACAAACCACAACTCAAGGTCCGGCAGCTCGGCCAAGCGCCCCACCCATCCATCATATCGTCAACCTGACTTTGCCCGATGGCTCCAAGATGGAAGTTATTTCGCCCAAACCCTTGCCACAAGGGGCACAGATACAACTGGAAAAAAGTTCCGCCCAGGAGCTGCAAATAATACGCTTGAGGGAACCCCCCCTCACCCAATCTTCAGCACTGGATAAACCCGCCATTCAAGAAGTGCTCCGCAATGTTCTGCCTAATCAGATTCCTGCCGGTAACGCCTTTAATCAACTGGCTTCTATCGCTGCAACGGAAGCACCACAAGCAGCACAAATCAGTGGCGTGGTGCGCTCCATGCTGCAATTATTTGGCGTGAAGCCCGGTAGCCCGGAAGCCTCTTCACAGATCAGAAATAATGTTGAAATGGGAGGCTACGCGACCGAGCGTGCACTCAGCAAGGGAATTGCACCCCAACCGCAAGAAATGCGCTCCCAACTGCAGCAATTACAACAACTGGCAGACAGGCTGCCGGAAGAGCAACGGGAACGGCTTGAACAGCTCCTGCGCGGCATACATTCGCGAGTCACCAGCCAACAATTAAACTCCCTGCAACAATGGCGAGAACTTCCCGATGGCGGGTTTGAGCGTGTACTGCAATTCGACCTTCCGATAAAGCAAGGAGAACATTGGGAGAATCTGGAACTGCGCCTGAGTCGTGAAGGGGGCTCAAACGCCGCCGGGGAGATGGTCTCAGTATGGCGCGTACGACTCCATTTTGACCTTGAGGAACTTGGCGGTGTAGATGCGGAGATCCGCTTAACTGATGGACATGAGATCAGCACCCTGTTCTGGTGCGAACAGCCGGAAACGGCTGAGCGATTGCGGCAGCGTTCAGCAGAATTTTCCGAACGTTTGCGGATGTGTGGCTTTGACAGTACAGAAATTAACTGGCACGAAGGCACCGCTCCCGAACAACAGCAGGTCATTCATAAGCAACTCGTGGATGTGCACACATGAAGTTTTCAAACACCAAAGGTACGGATGCCGAAAAAGACAGCGCCCTGACAAAAGCGATCGCACTTAAGTACGATCAGGAACAGGGCACAGCGCCACTTATCGTGGCTAAAGGCATGGGCGAGATTGCTGAAAAAATCATTGATCTGGCCGAAGAACATGGCGTCCATATTCACGAAAGCCCTGAACTGGTAGAGGTACTGATCAGATTAGAGCTGGGCGATGAGATTCCAGAATCGCTATACCGGGCAATAGCAGAGGTTATCGCTTTTGCCTACAGCCTGAAACACTCACAAGAAGAAATTCTTGCCAGCGTCACAGGCAAGGGTAAGAATTAACGGTTCTGTCCTGTCGCATCCTGAGGCACATGCAACTCCTTGTGTAACAACGCCATCAACTCGGCCTCCGGGCGACCTATACCGCAATTTTGCACCAGATCATCAACGTCTGCTCCCATTTCCATCAAACGTGCAGCCTGATTATATGCGAGAACCCCTGGGTCCCTGTTTTCCAATTCAAGCTGTTTATCCGCAGTAAAATTCAGTTTTTGCTCAACCTTGATCAGACGCCTGCCCATACCGATAGAGCTGTTTGTCATCGCCTGAATCTCATTGCGCAGCACATTAAGCAGCGCTTGATGGTTGCGTTCCTGCTGTTGTAAGCGCCGAAAGAGTATAAGGCTCACACCACCGGAGGCGAGAACGGCAACCAAAAGCAGCAAATCGATCCAGGTTATTCCCATACCCACCTCTAAAATGCCTGATCAAACTGCTTCATGAGTTCAGGAATATCCAGAATGGCGCAACGCTCTTCCATGTAAGTGCCCCAAAGCCACTTTCTTGGATTATTCGGGCCTGCCCAGGAAACCTTGTCTGCAGGAATACGGATCGATTTAACCAATTCATCACAGGCAAGCGCCCAGTGGCGACCACTTAATATGATCAGTTCATTGTATTTGGCCAATTCAGGACTATAGCGCTCTGGGATCAGACACAGGGCCGTATCAATTACATTCGTGGTAGAGGTTATTTCACCAAAGCGACCGAGACACCAATCATGCCCGGCATCAAGTGTCAGCGAGACGGAGCTTAACTGGACAGCACCTTCGACATACTCAAATGGAATTGCCAAATTCAAACCGTGCATCTTAATTAAGACGCAGTTAATTTCCCGCGCCACACCTTGTGCAGCGACTGGCTCTGGCTCTGGCTCTGGCTCTGGCTCTGGCTCTGGCTCTGGCTCTGCAGTATTTTCGATCGTCGACTCGATAGTGACAACCTCTTCAGTTGCAGTGTCTAGCCCTTGATGCTCCAACGGCTCCTCGGTTGCAATACACTCATTGTCTACAGCAGTATCAGCCCGAGTATTGCCCCCTGCTTCAGGATCAGAGAGTAAAGACTCAAGATAATCAAAAACGAGCTTCTGAACGCCATGAACCTTAGCTTTCTTTTGCTTTTTACGGTTCGCTTTTTTCTTGGATTTACTCATAAGACCTCCTGCTTCTGGCGCTCAAGCAGTGACCGGAGCAGACGCGCATAGGAATGAACCCCCCTGCTCGTGGAATCCATAACAGATGGTACAACTCCTTGAACGCTGGCATTCCTGAACTTGGGATCCACCGGGATAACCGCATTTGAGATCTCGTTTGGGTAGTTATGATGCAGTTCACGCAGACTGCTCACCGATACTTGTGTTCTGCGATCATAGAATGTCGGAATAATAGTAAAGCTAAGCTTCTGGCTACGCGCACGGTTAATCATACTAATAGTGCGCACCATGCGCTCCAGTCCTTTCAACGCAAGAAATTCAGTCTGTACTGGAACTAGCAAATGCTGACAGGCGGCCAATGCATTAACCATAAGCACACCAAGTACTGGAGGGCTGTCAATTAACACATAATCATAACGGTCCTGCACATGACCCAGCGCTTTCGCTACCTGCAATCCCAACCCCTGAGCACCCACTGCCTTGCGTTCAAGCGTTGCCATGGCGGTAGACGCCGGAATCAATTCAATGCGCTCATGGCTCGACTTTAGCAGCAAACGTGTTACATCTTCTTTTTCGACCTTGCTACTACCTTTAAACAGGTCATAGACACTGTCCTCCAGCTCATCCGGATCATAGCCAAAATAGCTTGTCAAAGAACCGTGCGGATCCAAGTCTATCAGCAAAACCCGATAGCCCACTTCAGCAAGCAGTCCCGCTATTGTAACGACCGTTGTGGTTTTACCAACACCACCTTTCTGGTTAGCAACAGACCATACATGCATTATCTATCTTCCTGTTCGGTAGCACCCTACTCAGCCTGCCTGAGCAAGATCTCACCATCACCTGTTTCAACCTGTTCAATTACAGGCACTTTTCCATATCAGGATTTCCAGTACGGTAGCAACCGTAGTTGCCCTATTTTTACCCTACACTGGTGCCGGGCTCAGCTCAATCGCCTAGCTTAAATCAACAAGCACATTCACCAAAGCATTCTCAAATGCTTATACTTATTTTCATTACACGCACGACAACAAAAACGACGTCACCCGCTTGCCAAAGCATTGGCAAAATCAGAAAGGTCCAAAACTTCATTCGCCAATCCTGCGTTTACAATAGCCTGAGGCATACCATAAATAGTGCAGCTCTCTTTATTTTGCGCCCACACGGTTGCCCCCTTTTGGCGCAGGAGTTTGGCCCCATCACAACCATCTGCCCCCATTCCTGTCAGGACAACAGCCAACACTTTCTTGCCAAACGACTTTGCAACCGATGCAAATGTCACATCGACACTCGGCTTATAGGTGAGGCGTTCATCACCGGGCATCACCCGTACCTTATCATGGGTTCTGGGATCAATAATCATCTGATGACCGCCTGGTGACAGTAAAGCCACTCCGGGCTCCAATCGATCACCGTCTTCAGCCTCTTTCACTTGAATATTACATTGCTGATTAAGTCTAACCGCAAACACTGAGGTAAAGGTTTTCGGCATATGCTGAATAAGCAATATAGGATGGGGGTAATTAGCAGGTAATTGGGTGAGAATCTGCTGGAGCGCTGCCGGGCCGCCTGTTGATGAGCCAATGACAACAACCTTACAATCCGAAGGTACCCGAGCCTTGCGGCCTCGGTTATGTACTTGGGAAGTTTTAACTTCCGTTCCGCTTGTTACTCGTGTTTTAACAGCAGCACCCTTCCGCACAGATGAGACAGGCGGCTTTTTGCGTTCAAAGGCAGCATCAGGTAATTCAGGGGACGCGATGGTTGCAGATGCCGATGAGCTGCGAAATTTCTGCTCTGCTCTTGCGGTGTCAGGACGAAAAACCATCGACTTTCCGCGGCCAGTCTCTTTTCCTGGAGCAGGGATAAAACTACTGCGTAAGCGCGCATGCGGTGAGCATCCCATTGCGACCACTTTATCTCTCAACTGTTTTTCAAGAGATGCGGAGTGCTCAATCCAGGCACGCATATCCTTCGAAAGATAGTCCAGCGCACCTGCTTCAAGAGCTTGCAGGGTAACCTGAGCCCCCTCGTGAGTTAAGGATGAAAGCATAAGGATATTTGTCGGGCATTCACGCATTATTAACCGCACCGCCTCTATGCCATTCATTTGCGGCATTTCAACATCCATCGTGATCAAGTCAGGTTTCAGCAGCCTAGCTTTATCAACCCCATCTCGACCATCAAATGCCGACCCCACAACTTCGATTCTATCATCCCCAGAAAGAAGATCGCTGATCCGTTTCCTGAAGAAAGCCGAATCATCAACGATCAAAACTTTAACTGGCATAGATTGCGCCTCTCCGTTTTGCGCCCTAAGAAGCGTAATGTTTCAGCAGATTTGGAATATCGATAATCAGGGCAATTCGACCATCACCGGTAATGGTTGCACCAGACAAACCAGGCGTGCCATGCAAAATAGTACCCAACGGCTTAATCACAACCTCTTCCTGGCCCACCAGTTGATCAACTACAAAACCAACGCGTTGCGTACCTACCGTCACAATAACGACATGACCCTGTTCAGGCATGTCAGCCGCCTGCTGTCCATCAATCAACCAGCGCTTCAGGTGGAACAGCGGCAATGCCTGGTCACGAACAATAATAACCTGCTGACCGTCAACAACATTTGTCTTCGTCAGATCAAGGTTAAAAATTTCGTTGACGTTCACCAAAGGCAAGGCAAATGCCTGCCCTTCCAGAATAACCATCAGAGTTGGCATGATTGCCAGAGTCAGGGGAACCTGAATCGCTATTCGGGACCCCTGGCCAATGACCGAGTCGATATTCAGTGTTCCATTCAACTGGGTAATCTTGGTTTTCACCACATCCATACCCACACCACGACCGGAAACATCAGAAATTTCTTTCTTCGTGGAGAATCCCGCGGCAAAAATCAGATTAAAGCATTCCTGTTCGGTTAGTCTGCGAGCGGCTTCCGCATCCATCATGCCACGCTCTATGGCAAGGTTACGTAGCTTTTCAGCATCCATACCTGCACCGTCATCCTGAATAACCAGCAGGATATGATCACCTTCCTGTTCTGCAGAAAGCAATACATGACCTTCACGCGGCTTACCTGCGGCCTCACGTGTATCGGGGGCTTCAATACCATGGTCAACTGCGTTACGGACCAAATGGATCAACGGATCGGCCAAAGCTTCAACTAGGTTCTTATCCAGATCAGTATCTTCACCACGCAATTCGAGACGAATCTCTTTCTTCATATTACGGGAAAGATCTCTGATCAAGCGTGGAAAACGACCAAAGACTTTCTTAACGGGCTGCATACGAGTCTTCATAACAGACATCTGCAAGTCCGCTGTTACCATATCCAGGGTACCCAACGCCTTGGCCATCTCTTCGTCTTCACGCGTAACACCAAGACGTACAAGGCGGTTACGCACCAGTACCAGCTCCCCAACCATATTCATAATTTTGTCCAACAAGCGCGTATCAACGCGGACATTACTTTCAGGTTGAGGTTTCGCCTGCTGATGTGCTGCTTTGACTGCAGATGCGGTAACGCTTTCTTTAGCTTCACGGGCAGCCGAAGCAGGGGCCGCACTTTCTTTAGCTTTAGCTTCAGAAACAGTTGAAACAGGCGCCGCCTCAGGCTCAGCAGCAGAGGTAGTAGGCTGTGCGGAGAAAGCCCCTTTGCCCTGCGACTGAAGCTCATCCAGCAAGGCTTCAAATTCATCTTCAGTAATCAGGTCATCAGACTCTGCAGCACTGGCAGGTGCTTTAGTGGCCGATCCCGGGCCTTTTCCAGCACCGTGCAACTCATCCAGCAAAGAATCAAACTCATCTTCAGTAATCAGGTCATCATCTTCAGTTTCCGCACTGGTTGGTACTTCACCACCAATGTCCCCAAGAAGCATGTCAAATTCATCCTGACTCTTATCAACTGGCACCGCAGAATTTGATGCTGCCGCAGGCGCTGCTTCAGAGGGCTGGGGTTGGGGTTGAACTTCGGGCACAGAAGCAGCTGGAGAACCACCGCTGGCAAAATCACTAAGCGCCCTTATCAATTGCGGGTCAGCATTCTCAAGCTCTTCCCCCGCTCGTACCGCCTCAAACATCACATTTACAGTATCAAGTGCTTGTAACACGACATCCATTAATTCGGGTGAGACTTTAATTTCACCGTTGCGCAGCATATCAAAGAGGTTTTCAGCTTTGTGGCAGCAGTCAACCATAGGCTCAAGTTGTAAAAATCCTGCTCCGCCTTTGACTGTATGGAACCCACGAAAAATCGCATTGAGAAGATCACTATCGTCTGGACGCTGTTCCAGATCGACCAACTGCTCAGACAATTGCTCAAGAATTTCACCCGCTTCCACAAGGAAGTCCTCAAGAATTTCCTGATCTACATCCAAACTCATATGATACTCCTCTTAAAAACCCAGACTGGAAAGCAGGTCATCGACTTCATCCTGATTGCTAACAACATCAGCACTGTCTTTCTTAACCTGAGGCCCTTCAGCCTGAATGGGATTCTTTTTACTTTTCTGACCGTCTTCAGGCACTGGCTGCGCTTCAATGCCAGACAGACTTTCGACTTTTGCGGCCATTTCCATCAGGCTAATCAGATGGGTTTCTACACTCGTCACCAGATTAATGACCCGCCGAATCAACTGCCCCGTAATATCCTGATAACTCTGGGAGACAACAATATCTGTTAATTCTGTACGTAGCGCTTCGATCGTCTTTTCCGATTCTTCCTTGACCGCACATGTACGGTCATAAACACCACTCAGGGAGTCATGTTCCTGCTCAAGCTGCCCCACTAACAGCAACAGATTTTTAAAACGATCACTCTGTGAATCCAACTGGTCTACTAGGCTTAATGCCCTATCAACCCGATCCATTGTTTCGTGAGCATTCTTTTCCGTCACCTCTATAACATAGTTCAAGCGCTCAGTTGCGTCTGCATTAACAGGTGCAGAGCCATCCCCATCCCATTGCAGACCACTACCCAGCTCACCAGAAAAAGCTTTAATGGCTTCGTGAAGCCCGCGAGTCAGATGACCAACTTCAGAGAAAAAAGTCTTATGCCTGAACTCATGCAATTCTTGAATAATGTCCATAGCATCAGCGAGGCTTCCTTCATTTAGAACCGAAACGAGCTCCTGCGCTTTAAGCTGGAGTTCCATTTCGTATTGCTCAAATCCTTTGCCCGTTCCTGAAATCATTCGCGATAAACCTTATTCTTAACCCAGACGCTCAAAGATTTTGTCAATTTTCTCTTTTAGCACTACTGCAGTGAATGGCTTAACAACGTAGCCATTAACCCCCGCCTGAGCAGCCGCTATAATCTGCTCTTTCTTTGCTTCAGCTGTCACCATTAATACTGGCGTGTGAGCAAGCTTCGGATCCGCACGAACCGCTTTCAGTAGATCAATTCCCGTCATGCCGGGCATGTTCCAGTCAGTGACCAAAAAATCGATCCCGCCCTGCTTTAGAATCGGCAAAGCAGTCTGACCATCATCCGCTTCCTGAACATTGGTCATGCCAAGATCACGCAGCAGGTTCTTAATTATTCGCCTCATAGTAGAAAAGTCATCTACTACAAGAATTTTCATGTCTTTATTCAAGACAGCCTCCCGTTATAAATACGCAACACGTTAAGTCTGCTCTTAATTAGCGCAATTACATCGAGCTTGGTCAACCCTTTTTTATTGCCATTCGCTGAGTCTCGACCTCAATCGTAGCGCAGCCTGGCTGTGGATTTGACTCACCCTTGATTCACTTACACCTAGTATTTGCCCTATTTCTTTAAGGTTTAGCTCCTCATCATAATAGAGTGCAAGTACCAATTTTTCCCGTTCCGGTAAATTATTTATAGCTTCACTGAGTGCTTTTAGGAAAGAATCACGTTCAACATGCTGATTGGGTCCCGGGTCATCGTTAGCAAAGGATTCCCCCGGCCCCTCATGCTCCGGATTGAGCATTTCCTCAAAACTGAAAAGGCGACTATCCAAACTGTCCTTAAGAAGATTATGGTATTCATCGATATTAATACCCATCTCTTGTGCCACTTCAGTATCACTGGCATCTTTACCCGTGCGTGCTTCGATCTGCTGTATGGCTTCGGTAACACGCCGACTATTGCGGTGCACTGACCTAGGGGTCCAGTCACCCCGACGTACTTCATCAATAATGGAACCACGAATGCGGATCCCGGCATAGGTTTCAAAACTCGCCCCTTTCGAAGCGTCATATTTACTAGCCGCCTCCAACAAGCCGATCATGCCCGCCTGAATTAGGTCATCAAGCAGTACAGTAGACGGTAACCTGGCCAGCAGATGATGGGCAATCCGCTTAACCAGAGGAGCATACTGCTCTATCAGCTCTTCACTGGTTTGTAATTGCAGCTGGTTATACATACCGCCTCTAAGTTAACTCCATGTATGAACGCCCTGCACAAGCCGCTCAACAAAAAACTCCAAATGTCCGCGCGGCACCTTTTGTACAGGCCACCCATTTACTTTATTCGCTAATTGGCGATATGCCAAGGATACTTTGCTTTTTGGAAATGCTTTTAAAACAGGCACTTGACGTTGCACAGACCTGCGAACACTTTCATCATAAGGGATTGACCCTACATATTGAAGCGTTACATCAAGAAACCTGTCTGTCACCGTTAACAATTTACCAAACATATTCCGCCCTTCCTGCTCACTACGTACCATATTGGCCAGAACGCGGAACCGAGTCATCTTATAATCCCGGTTTAACAACTTAATTAAAGCATATGCATCAGTAATTGAGGTTGGTTCATCACAAACAACGACGAGAACTTCCTGGGCAGCCCTTACAAAACTCACAACGGATTCGGATATACCTGCGGCCGTATCAATAATCAGTACATCAACCTCATCGGCAACACTATTGAAAGCATGAATCAGCTCGGCATGCTCATGGGGAGAAAGGGCTGTCATTTCCTGGGTACCTGAAGATGCTGGAACGATCTTCAAACTGTCCCCCACTTCCAACATGATATCCCGCAGATCACAACTGCCATTTAATACATCTGCTACAGTTTTCTTCGGCCTTAACCCCAGCATTACATCGACATTGGCCAGTCCAAGATCGGCATCCATCAGCATTGATTTTTGCCCCAGATCACCCAGTGCCAACGCAAGGTTCACAGATACGTTAGTTTTACCAACCCCTCCTTTACCCCCGGTAACAGCAATGACCTTAACAGGCTTATGTTGATTCATTACGTTTTATCCACCATTAACCTGTTTTATAGATTGAATCAAGTGCCACAGATTGCTTTTCAACTTCCAACCCTCGCTGCGCAGTCACAACCGCCCGACTGACCAGCTCATTTTTCTGCGCCACGTTGATGTCATCCGGTATACGCTGCCCATCAGTCACATAAGCTACGGGCAGACGTTTCTCCACAATCAGGGAAATAGCTTCACCCAAACTCCCCGCTTCATCCATTTTACTTAATACACACCCCGTCAACCCTAGCCGCTGATAGGCGTTATATGCCTGTTCAACAACACGCCTTTGACTACTACAGGATACGACTAATATTTTCTTTAAGCGCAAAGTCACCGCCTCAAGCATTTCAAGCTGTGATTGACTATGGGCTTCCTGAGCATTGAGGCCCGCCGTATCAATCAATACCAGGCGCTTATTTCTTAACGAATGCAATACATCGTCAAGGCTATTATTTTCATCAACAATACGAACAGGCACATCCAGAATGCGGCCAAATGTTCTAAGTTGTTCATGCGCAGCGATGCGGTAAGTATCCGTGGTAACCAGCGCAAGGCTAGAGCTGCCATACTTTAATACATGACGGGCAGCCAATTTGCCTATTGTCGTTGTTTTACCCACACCGGTCGGCCCAACAAAAGCAACCATTCCCCCACGCTCAATAAAGTCTTCACCCATAACAGGGATGGCCTCAGACAAACGCCCCAGCGCATTCTTCCAGGCTTTATCAAGCGGCAGATTATTTTCCATACCCAATAACAAATGACGGCTTAAACGCTCACCAACCCCCATTAGCTCAAACTTTCGCTGCAACGGTGATTTAACCGTTTCTGCAGGACCCGCTTGTGCTAATACTTGCTGATTGAGCAGTTGTTTCAACTGGGCAATTTCATCCTGCATCGATTGAATCAACTGGTTTCCTGCCGCTGCTTCAGGCGCTGGGGCCGTAGCAGACAGCTCTTCTTCAAGGTCCAGCCCTAGGGTGGCCCCATCAAGCCCTCCGTGCATGTAATTGTGATGTGCCTGATTAGCTTTCTGTTTCTGACGCTCACGTAAAGAAGTTAAAATCGCCTTTAATTCATCATCACTTTGCTCTATTTGCTTATTAACCGCCGTAGGTGAATTAAACCCCGACACAGGGCCTTGCCGGGCTTGCGCTTCTGCAATTTGCAGTCTCGCCTTTTGCAGCTCGGCATTTAAATCTTTTTGACCACCTGTCAGGACACTCACTTGCTCCTGGCGGCGCTGAGTTTTGGCCTGGTTTTTAGAAAATTCACGCTGGGCTGCATCATAATCTTCATCATGCGCAGCAACGACTTCAACCCCACCCGCAACTCTGTGGTTCGATACAATAACGGCATCGGGCCCGATTTCATCTCTGACCCGACGCATCGCCTGACGCATATCTGGCGCAAAAAAGCGTTTCACCTTCATACCAATTCCTTATCGGCCCCAAAGTGCGTGCCTGTAGGCTGAAAAGATTTAATTTTCACTTTCACCTCCTACTGTTGCCACGATTGTGACCTTCTTATTTTCAGGAATTTCCTGATAGGAGAGCACATTAATCTGGTGCTCTCCATATCTTACAAACTTAGCCATCAACGGCCTTACCGGTGCTGCAACCAACAATACTGATGGCCGCCCCATCATCTCTTGCTGGGTGGCAGCTTCAGCAAGTGAGTTCTGCAAACGTTCAGCCATGCCCGGTTCAAGAACCAGCCCATTATCCTGCCCCTGCTGCACAGAGTTCAGTAATAATTGCTCCAATTGCGGCGCGAGCGTAATAACAGGCAACTCCAATTCCGCACCATTAATATTCTGCACAATCAACCTGGATAGAGAAACCCGAACCGCTGCGGTCAGCGCCAAAGGATCATCCGTCCGATTGACCGCATCAGCCAGAGACTCAGCAATGGTCCTGAAGTCTTTGAGCGGCACTTGCTCCATCAGCAGATTTTGCAGCACTTTTAGCAAGATACTGAATGACAGTTTGGCAGGCACCAGCTCATCGACAAGTTTTGGCGAGGTTTTTGTCAACATATCCAACAATTGCTGCACTTCTTCATGCCCTAACAGCTCATGCGCATGCAACTGCAATAACTGGTTCATATGCGTTGCTACGACGGTTGAAGCATCCACAACGGTATATCCCAGCGACTGCGCCTGTTCCTTTTGAGATTGCTCAATCCATATCGCATCCAAACCAAACGCCGGGTCTTGGACTTCAACCCCCTGCAACTTACCAAACACCTGCCCCGGATTGATCGCCAGCTCTCTATCCGGATAAACCTCAGACTCCCCAACGACAACCCCCATCAGGGTGATTCGATACGCCCCAGGCAACAGATCAAGATTGTCACGAATATGCACTGAGGGCACTAAAAAACCCAAATCCTGAGAGAGTTTCTTACGCACCCCCTTAATCCGACTCAGGAGCTGACCACCTTGCATTTTATCGACCATTGGTATCAATCGATAGCCAACTTCCAGGCCAACCATATCAACCGGCATCACGTCATCCCAATCAAGATCGCGCTTCTCCGATTCATCTTCCTGGGGCATCTCAGCCTCCTGTTCAGCTTGCGCCTGCGCTGCCTGGTCTTTCTTCTGTTGCAAGCGAAAAATCCACCAAGCACCGCCACCGGCAACAGCCGCCAGGGACAGAAACGCAAAGTGTGGCATTCCAGGAATAATCCCCATTACCGTCAGCACACCACAGGCCACAGCCAATGCTTTGGGGGAAGCAAACATCTGGCTCATAACCTGCTTACCCATATCATGGGAAACATTCTGTCGTGTCACCATAATCGCCGCGGCAGTGGAAAGCAGCAACGAAGGCACCTGTGCCACCAGGCCGTCACCAATGGTTAACAGCGAGTAAAAACGCATGGCTGTTTCGAAGTCCAGATCATGCTGGAGCATACCAATCGCCAAACCACCCAGCAGATTGATCACCAATATCAGGATACCAGCTACCGCATCGCCCCTAACAAATTTAGAAGCACCATCCATCGAACCATAAAAATCAGCTTCTTGAGTCACATCTTCACGACGAGTTCTGGCTTCTTCCTGACCAATTAGCCCGGCGTTAAGGTCAGCATCAATAGCCATCTGCTTACCTGGCATGGCATCCAGGGTAAAACGCGCGCTCACTTCCGAAATACGCCCCGCCCCCTTGGTGACCACAACAAAGTTAATGATGATCAGAATCAGGAATACGACAAAACCAACAACATAGTTACCACCCACAACGACTTCGCCAAAGGCTTCGATCACCTTACCGGCTGCATCCCCCCCTTCATGGCCATAAAGAAGCACGACACGGGTAGACGCCACATTCAAGGCAAGCCGCATCAGGGTAGCTACAAGTATAATGGTTGGGAATATCGCAAAATCGAGCGGGCGCTCAGAGTAAACACAGACTAAAAGTACAACGATGGAAAGCGCAATATTGAAAGTAAAGAAGACATCAAGCAGAAATGGCGGAACAGGCAGTGTCACCATCGCCAGAATAACCAGCAGCAGTACAGGCACCCCCAAGTTGCCTTTACCTAAACTGCGTACATTATTCAGAATTACTGCTTTATCCACTTAGGCCTCAACGTCAAAAAAACAACAGTCCATTACATTAAAAATGCCAAAAAATACTTATCGCGCCAGTGATTCGTTATTTTTTTGACGATTAGCCACATCTATGGCAATACTCTTGGCAATTAAATGCAATTTTCAAGCCAGTCATAGGTCATCTTTAAATTCATCCGGTATCGTCAGGGTATTGAGATTAAGATCGGCGGGTTTTTCTGCAGCTCGCTGCTGGTAGCGCTTAAGCTGATATACATAAGCCAATACCTGAGCCACAGCCATATATAAGCCCGAAGGGATTTCATCGTCTATGTCTGTTGAGTTATAAATCGCCCTGGCCAGCGGCGGTGCCGACAAAATCGGAACGTTATGCTCTTCTGCAATTTCTCTAATTTTCAGCGCAACAAAATCACTCCCTTTCGCTACCAGAACAGGGGCAGCACGACCCTCCCCTTCATATTTAAGCGCGACCGCATAGTGGGTCGGGTTAGTGATAACCACATCAGCTTCAGGGACTGCCTGCATCATCTGACGCTGAGCAATTTCCCGCTGCAGCTGCCGTATGCGACCTTTAACTTCAGGTTTCCCTTCCGTATTCTTCAGCTCATCCTTAACCTCTTGCAGCGTCATCCTCATCTTCTTCGTATAGTCATAAAGCTGATAAGGAACATCGACCGCGGCAACCAGAATCAAAACCGCACTGAGTGCCATAAACACCCAGATAATGATATTCAAAGCCTCATCGATCGCCGGACGGACATCATAGGCTGCCAAGGCAAGAATATCGTTACGAATCATCCATAAAATCAGAATTGCAAATCCCCCCACAAGCGAGAATTTGGCAATGGCTTTAAAAAGCTCGATCAGGGACTTCAGGGAAAACATACGCTTAATTCCCGCCAGGGGATTAATACGATCACCTTTAGGGGCTATGGACTGACCACTAAAGTTCCACCCCCCCAGTGCGATAGGGCCTATAAAGGCCGCCAGCGCCAACACCGCAAAAATACCCGCCAGGCCTTTAATAGCCTCCGCGGCTGAGTCTCCGAAGTGAGCCATCATTTTTTGCTTATCAAAGACCGATTGCCGATCCAGCACAAAATTACTCTCCATCATACCCAGCATACTTTCAGCCAACTGCGAGCTAAAGATAATGACAGAGAAGACTGCAGCCATGAGTACCAGCGTAGTCGCCAGTTCTTTTGATCGCGGAACATCCCCCTTCTCTCGCGCTTCACGGATTCGCTTGGGGGTGGGGTCTTCTGTTTTTTCCTGACCAGATTCTTCTGCCACAGAGCACTCCCTTAATCCGGAAATTGCAGCCGTACATTGCGGTTTTTAATTTAGTGCTGCTCAAACGTATTTCTGTTATGACACGCCGGGCACGCAGTATCATGGTGAACATTTATCAGGTTAGAGAAGGTTTTCGATGTAATCCAGCACAAAGGCCGAGATACGCATATACTGATCCAAAAAACCACCCAGATTAACCCAGTTAATAAATAGCCCCAGCACCATAGTAAACGGAAATCCAACAGCCAGAATATTAAGCTGCGGTGCTGCCCGAGACATAATCCCGAAAGCCATGTTAACAACCAACAATGCAGTAACAGCAGGCAATGCCATCAACATAGCGGCTGAAAACATCCAGGTGCCCGCAAGTACCACACGCATAAAACTGCCCTGATTAATGGCCTGCAAACTGACTGGAACAACATCAAAGCTGCGAACAACAACTTCGATCATGATCAAATGGCCGTTTAAGGCAACAAAAATCATCATAATCAGCGTCAGATAGAATTGGCCCAGCATAACCACAGAGATGCCATTTGCAGGGTCCGTCATTGAGGCAAAGCCCAAACCCATTTGCAAGGCAATCATCTGACCGCCGAGTACAAAAATCTGATAGAACACCTGAAACAGGAAGCCCAGCATGGCACCAATAGTCACCTGCTGAACAATAATCAAATAACTTTCGACACTCAGACCATCAAAGCTCGGCATCTCAGGCAATAAAGGCGCGATAATAGCAGTGACCGCCAAGGCCAGCATCAAACGAATTCGCGCATTAACCAACTGGCTCCCCAAAAGCGGTACCGCCATAAAGAAGGATCCAATACGAAACAAAGGCCACAAGAAAGCAGCAACCCACTGTTCGATCTGAAGAATGCTCAACTCCAACAAAAGGTCAACCTATCAAATAGGGAATACTTTTGACCAGAGACGTAAAGTGCTCGGTCAACTGGGTCAAAATCCAGGGGCCTGCCCACATGATCATCAGAATGGTCACCAATAATCGAGGCAGGAAGCTTAGCGTTTGTTCATTGATCTGTGTCGCCGCCTGAAACGTCGAAACCACCAAACCCACAAGTAAGCTTGGCACGATAATAACAGAGACCAACAGCACGATAAGCCAGAACGCATCCCCAAAAAGACTTAAAACCACCTCGGGTGTCATCTCGCCTCCTTAGGGCTTGACTTAGTTGGCATCAGTCAGTCCTTTTACCGCAGTTAAATTTACCTTCCCCAGCACCAATCGTCCCCTAGCTACATACCAAAACTGGCCGCCAAGGTGCCAATCACTAACGCCCAACCGTCCACTAGAACAAATAGCATGATCTTAAATGGAAGTGAAATAATGACAGGCGATAACATCATCATACCCATCGCCATTAAAACACTGGCCACAACAAGATCAATAATCAGGAAAGGAATAAACAGCATAAAACCTATCTGAAACGCTGTTTTTAATTCACTGGTCACAAAGGCAGGCACCAATACAGTAAACGGAATCTGGTCAGCCGTTTCAACCGCCGGTGTAGCTGAAATGCGCATAAACAGTTCAAGATCACTCTCGCGCACTTGCAGCATCATAAACTCACGAAATGGCACGCTGGCAGCTTGAACCGCCTCAATCACCGTCATTTCTTCATTCATATACGGCTGGGCTGCATTCACATACACCTGATCCAGCACTGGCGTCATAATAAACAACGTGAGAAACATCGCCATACCCACCATTATCTGATTGGATGGTGTCTGTTGCAGACCAAGAGCCTGGCGCAAAATTGCAAATACAATGATAATTCGGGCAAAAGAGGTCATCATCATGAGCATTGCTGGCAAGAACGTCAGCATTGTCATCAGGATGAGCACTTGCAGTGTCACACTGTAGCTTGTTTCCCCGTTTTCACCTGTATTCAGCGTAACGGCAGGGATACCGACATCCGCAGCCTGCGCCAATTGTGGCAAAAATACCACGAATAAGAGCAACAGGCGCCAAAGGCTAATCACCATGTTTCTGCTCCTTGGCTTTCTGCATCACTTCACTCAAGCGTTCGGCAAAGCCTGTTTTTTCACCATCATCTGAAAAAACAGGTTCGGCAAAAGTATGCAGATGAGTGACTCGTCCTGGCGCTACGCCCAACAGCATTTGCGTATCACCCACCTTAACGAGCACCGCTTTTTCACGCGTTGTTAATGGCAAAACCCCGATCACACGCATATTTTTCGATGTAGAAACAAAGCCGGGAAAACGCTTCAGTACCCAGGAAACACAAAAGATAACAGCAATGACAAGCAGCAAACCCAAAATCAGCTGAGTTGCTGCTTCAGCTGTAAAAGGCTCTTGAAAGGCAGGTCGGGCAGAAGAAGCTGTTTCAGTCCCGGTGTCAGCAGCTATAACGGGAAAAGAGAGAAATACAGTAAAAAGGTAAACAAAAAAACGCATACGGTTTATTTAAGCCGCTTGATACGTTCTTGCGGACTAATAACATCGGTAAGGCGGATGCCATAGCGATCATTGACAACCACTACCTCACCATGGGCGATAAGCGTGCCATTCACCATAACGTCCAGAGGCTCCCCAGCCACACGATCCAGCTCAATGACCGAGCCCTGATTCAACTGCAACAAGTTACTGATAGGAATATCGGTCTGCCCAACCTCCATAGACAGAGTCACCGGAATATCGAGAATAACATCCAACTTCGGATCTGATACCGGAGAACCTTCATCCTGCAGCTCATTAAGCTCAACTGATTCAGCCGTGCTCCCAGCCTCAGCCAGCAACTCATCCGGGTCTACCGTTTCATCGGCACCTCCCTGCTCTTCCATTGCTGCAGCCCATTCATCAGCTAATGCCTGCTGGTCTTCAGTTTCATCACTCATCTATCAAGCTCTCTCGTGCCCCTCAGTCTATTTGGGGCGTACAATCTGATTAACGATTTTAACTGCGAGATTACCACGGGAAACCCCTAAGGTGCAGTTATAAACCGGGACTTTATTTGCTTTCAGTTCAAACATTTCAGGTAATTCTATTGGGATTACGTCCCCTGCCTGGAGATCGACAACATCTCGCAGTGTCATCTCTTGTTGAGCAAGCGTCATCTCAAGCGGCAAGCCCGCCATCAAAATATCCCGTTGCAAGGCTACCTGCCAGCGCTCGTCTTTCTCATCTTCACTATTTTGAAAGCCCGAAACCAGCAAATCCCGAATCGGTTCTAACATGGCATAAGGCATGGCTACATGGAATTCACCCGAACCACCTTCCAGGTCAACCTGAAAAGTACTGACAACAACCACCTCCGTCGGGTTAATCACATTTGCCATCGCCGGATTCATTTCATGACCTAAGTGTTCAAAGCTCAACTCTTTCACCGGGCTCCAGGCCTCTTCCAAATCAAGAAAGAACTGTTGTAACGCCTTGTGAATAAGGCGGGTTTCAGTCGGTGTAAACTCTCGGCCCTCAATCTTGGCATGACGTCCATCCCCGCCAAAGAAGTTATCAACAAGCTTAAAAACCAGCTTGGCATCCATAATAAACAAAGCTGTACCGCGCAGGGGGTTCACACGGATAAGGTTCATACTGGTGGGGACATACAGTGTATGAATATAGTCGCCGTATTTCATCACCTGCACACCGCCGACAGTTACATCAGCTGCGCGGCGTAACAAGTTAAATAAACTTATACGGGTATAACGGGCAAAGCGCTCATTGATCATTTCAAGCGTCGGCATGCGACCACGAACAATTCGTTCATGGCTGGCAAGGTCATAAGCGCGTACATCACCTTCTTCAACTTCTACTTCCTCAGACGTGTCAACATCCCCATCATCCACGCCGTGGAGCAGAGCATCAATTTCATCCTGAGACAGTAGATCTTTTACCGACATTTACGCGGACCCTTCACAACAGGCCAGATACATCATTGCATGACCATACCGGTGAATAGAATGGTTTCGACCCCTGGCTTACCAATCTTCTCTTGCATGATTTCTCGAACAAGGTCCGTCGACTTTTCACGCAACATCTCCTTCCCTTCCAACGATTGCAGCGTTCGAAAGTCTTGAGTGCTATAAAGGTTATTTAAACGAGATACCACAAGCGGCATGTGTAATGTGAGAGCATCAGCCACAGCCTGATCACGACTTTTGGCTTCAACATAAAGCTGCATGTAATGTGGGCGCTTATCCTTGGACTGCAGGGTGACAACAAACATAGGTTTCCCGCCCAACGTCCTTACTTTAGTGTAAATCGCCTCTTTTCTGACCGGCTCCACGGGTGCTGCTTCTTCCACCGGCTTAGAATCACCCAGCAAAAACAGTGCAGCCGCAGCCCCACCGCCCGCCACCAGAACAAGGACGACAACGGCAATAATGATTAACTTGAGCTTGGAAGGCTTTTTTTCGCCGCCTTCTGCTGCTTGAGCTTCTTCAGCCATCTATAATACTCCACGCGATTAATCCCACACAAAACATATCGGCTTCACCCGAGTGTTGCAACATCGGGTTAATATAACACACTGATTTTATGGCTGAATATATTGAGCAATTAAATCATCAGTTTTTTACTTTATAACCCAAGCCCAGCAACTTACGGCCAGGCTTGTATCGTTACCCGCAAGTGAAGAAACATATGCTTTAAGGGCGCTGCAGAGCACGCGCAGGACGGACGAGCTCACACCTTCCTTAAGCGTAGTAATCAATCAGTGAAACCGGGCGAGCGGCTTCTGCGCTAGACTCTGTCGCAACATCCGAGCCACCGCTGGCACCATACTGTTCGCCCGAGTCAGAACTCTCAGCAAGCTGCTCCCGCCCCTGCTGATCAGATGAATGGTCCGACACCGATGAATCCTGAAGTGCAAGCCCTTGTTCCGCGAACATTTCCCGCAATCTAGGCAAACTTTGTTCAACCGCATCCCTGACATGGGCATGAGGCGAAGTGAAGCTCAGGCTTACCTGATCCTGATTAACATTAACCCTGACATGCAACGAACCCAGTTCAGGCGGGTCCAATTGAATTTCCGCAACTCGGGTATTCTGCGCGGCGATCATCACGGCACGTTCGCCCAGTGCGTTATTCCAGGCAGGCGTATTCATCCTGACCTGTTGTGGCATCATAAGATTTTGCGATTCCGCAACAGACCTTTGCGCAGCACTGGGTTGAGCAAGTGACTGACTTTCTCCTGTTAATAACGAGCCTCCCCCTGTCACTTTTTCAACAAGCTGAGAAACATTACTATCGGCCCTTTCACCCGTAGCAACCTTTTGTAAAAGCTGCTGCGTCATATCCAGAGCACTCTCAAACTTCAGCCCCCCTGGAACATTTTGCTTATTCATGGCTTGCAAGGGCTGCAACGACTCATTTGCTTTAGCAACACTGGCCAGCGATTCAGGTCTGATAGCGGATGCAGCCGAGTCCTGCTGACTGGCAGCCCTCTTTTCTCCCGCTTCACCCATAACAACCGACGCGCTCGCTGCTGCTGTCTGGCGTTCAGTCAATCCTGCACCCGCCACCATTGACCTTTCAGCAAGCGCTGCTTCACGGCCTCTGCCAGACGGAGGCAATACATCAGGCCTTACAATTGATCCGGCTTTGAGCACCTCTACCTGATTTTGTGCCTGAGCCTCAACACCGGACCGAGCCCCGGCGTCCACTAAGTTCATTTGCGGCCTGATCTGAACATCAGTTATCTGCTCCTGAACCGACGGAATAGGCCTTGTCACTCCCTCCATGCCTTCAGGCGCAACAGACAGACTGGCCTGACCAGCTTGCTGCGCAACCCTTTCAGCGACTTGTTGCAATCCTTGTTTATCAATCTGGCCTTCATCCGGCACGCCATTTTCAGCGGCTATTGGCGCCAACACAGGGGATAACGGTGAGGCAACGAGAGAGGCTGGGGCCTCAGTGCCATTTAAAGCACTGTCAGCCAGCGGCATAACCGGCTGCTGATCCGCATATTCTTTTAGTGCTCGGGAAAGCTCCGCACTCAATTCTGCTGGGATTTCAGCATTCGATGACGCCTGTTGCTCCAATAGCAACGCAATCTGCATCATCTGCTGCCGCATGTATTCTTGCTCAAGCTCAGCAGCCAAACTCTCTGGCACAGCCCCCTGCGGCAATATAGCACCTGTAGACGGCAAAACCATTCCGCCATCAAGCTCCGCCGACAGCGGTGTATTGGTTGCCTGCTGATTCAGCATTGAACTGAAACCACCGAATAGCGGTGTCACACCCGGGGCGCCTGCTGCAGCTCCCTGTGGCATTACCGATAGATTCAGTGACAAGGTTCCGCCTGCTGCGGATGATAAGGTTTGCTCACTCATTCCAGATTCCCATTAATCCTGCCTGGAACAGTACAAGCAAAATAAGGGCCAAATTATAAAAAAGGCGTTATAGCCCGCTGTGCACGTTCATCAAGCTGTTGTTGCAAAACCTTCTCTTCCGCAGAGCGCTCAGCATCCAATGCCTTATCTTTTAGCTTCTCAACACCCTTCAATCTTGCGTACGCTTCCTTCCAATGCTGTTCAACAATATCCAGCTCCCGCTTATTCTGCTCCATCGCTTGGATTTGCGTATTCTTGGCATCTTGAATTTTCTGTAAGAACGCCTGCTGGGCGTGGAGCTGGGCACCACTTAAACCTTCTGCGTTTGCCCCCAAATAGCTCTGTTGATACTCCAGCATATACTGATTCAACTGCTCCATGGTGCGCTGATCCTGCTCAACACGCTGACGACTGGCCGCCAAAAATTGATCTGCTTGCTGCTTCTTCCTTGCAGCCAAATCAAGTACGCACTGTAGCCTTGCCGAGCGCTTTTTCATTGTTTCTGTAATCCGTTAGTAATTGGTCGATGCACCTGGCCCTGAGCCTGATCCTGTTGCGGCGGCGGATTTAACACCATAACCATTTGCTGGGCTGATTGCTGCAGCGGCACCGCCTCATCAATTCCCTGACGCAAAAACGCATTCATTGAGGGGAGATTGTCCATCACAAAGTCCGTATCGGGATCACTGCCTTTTACATAGGCACCTACATTAATCAGGTCTTCGTTCTGCCGGTATTTAGCGTATAACTGCTTATACCGCATCGCCATTTTCAAGTGATCCGCATCAATTATCTGCGGCATGGCACGACTGATTGAAGCTTCAATATCAATAGCAGGGTAATGGCCCTGTTCGGCCAAACGACGCGCAAGCACCACATGCCCATCGAGAATAGCACGTGCGGAATCAGCAACGGGATCCTGCTGATCATCACCCTCCGTCAACACCGTATAAAACGCTGTAATCGACCCACTTCCAGCCCGTCCATTACCGGCCCTTTCAACCAATTTAGGGATTTTAGCAAAGACCGAGGGCGGGTAGCCCTTAGTCGCTGGCGGCTCACCCACTGCAAGCGCAATCTCACGCTGAGCCTGGGCATAGCGCGTCAAAGAATCCATCAGCAAAAGCACATGCTTGCCCTGATCCCGGTAATATTCCGCCATTCGGGTAGCCAGTTGCGATGCCCGCAGACGCATAAGCGGAGAATCGTCAGCCGGAGAGGCAACCACCACCGAGCGCTGGAGGCCTTCCTCACCCAGGCTATGCTCGATAAATTCTTTTACTTCCCGTCCCCTTTCACCAATTAGCCCGACGACGATAACCTCTGCTTCAGTAAAGCGGGTCATCATACCAAGCAACACCGATTTACCCACGCCACTGCCGGCAAAAAGCCCCATCCGCTGCCCACGCCCTACGGTCAGCAAGGCATTAATAGCTCTAATCCCCACATCCAGAGAGTGCTGAATAGGCTCACGCAAAAGAGGATTAATAATATCGCCTGAAAGCCCGGTCTCAGCTTCAGGCTGAAGTGGTCCCTTACCGTCAATAGGCTTGCCCACACCGTTAAGAACGCGGCCCAGAAGCCCCATACCCACCGGGACCTTACCTGACTCTGCACGGGCCACCACCGGTGTCCCGGCTTGCAAACCTTCAATGGGGTAAAGCGGCATCAAATAAATTCTATCGCCAGAAAAACCGACGACTTCAGCCTCGATCTGCTGCTCCGGTGACAGCATGATATTGCAGCACTCACCCACAGCACACTTAATACCAACAGCTTCAATTGTCAGGCCGATCATGCGGGTGATGCGCCCCTCAACATGCGGGGTAACAGCATCTATTTTCAGAGACTGATATTTTTGCAGGCGTTGAACAAGCCTACTCATGACCCTCTTCCGTCAGTGTGCTCAAGTTGGCTTTAAGTTGCTCAACTGCGGCCGCAAAGCGCTCTTCCACTTCGTGCTTGACCAATGTATTTTCCGCTTTAAGCAAGTACCCACCCGCCTGCACATTGGCATCGGGCGTAATATCCAGCGCAACCCCCTGAACCAGGGCCATCGTTTCCACATAGGGCTCATCAACCGGGTTCACACGTAAAGACACCGTACCAACAGGTTCAGGTATTTGTTGCAAAGCATCACGAATTGAAGTTAAGAGGAGGTCTTTGCGGGTAACAAGCTCATGCTGCACGACCGCTTTTGCAAGAGAGACAACTAACTCAATGAGCTGATTTTCCAGCATTTCTGCACTACTGGAGACTGGCCGCTCAAATTCTTCAAGCATCGCTGAAAAAAGACCCTTAACCCGCTCCATATCTTCAGCCCCTTTTGCCAGGCCTTCAGCATACCCAGCTTCGTACCCTTCCTTATGGCCCTGGGAGCGCCCTTCTTCAATCCCCTTGAGGCGCCCTTCTTCAAGCCCGGCCGCCAAGCCTTCGATACGTGCGTTTTCACGAATCCTTTCTAACTCTGCAACCGTGATTTTCTCCGCAGCCAAAACTTCTTCAACAACCGTCACTTCTGCAGTATCTTTCTGCTGCAACCCCACCACCGTCGGGCCACCCATTTGCGGTAGTTCCCAAGCATCAAACTCAGTTGCTTCATCAACCCGGATAGGCTTAAAGCCCTTATTCTCAGACATAGCTATGCCTATAACATCTCTTCACCGCCACCACCCAGGATGATTTCACCATCATCAGCCAAGCGACGGGCAACAGAAAGAATCTCTTTTTGTGCTTCTTCAACCTCGGACACACGCACCGGCCCCTTGGCTTCAAGGTCATCCCTAAGCAGCTCAGCGGCACGTTTCGACATATTGCGAAAGATTTTTTCCTGAAGATCCACATCTGCTCCTTTAAGCGCAATGACCAGCACATCTGTGGATATTTCCCGAAGAATTGCTTGAATACCCATATCTTCAACATCAAGCAGGTTGTCAAAGACAAACATAAGATCGGAGATGGTACTGGCAAGATTTTCATCGGTTTCTTTAATGCCCTCCATCAACTCAGCCTCAATACTGGAGTCGATGAAGTTCATTATGTCCGCTGCATTCTTAATACCACCCAAAGTTGCCGTACTTGAGCCACCAGCGCCAGCAAATTGACGCTCAAGAATATCGTTCAATTCCTGTAGCGCCTGTGGCTGAATTCGATCAAGCGCTGCAACACGCATTAGAATGTCCAAACGCTGCTTATCATCGAAGTAGCCTAATACGCCTGCAGCCACATCAGGCTCTAAATAAGCCACAACAACAGCTTGAATCTGCGGGTGTTCATAGCGAATAATCTCTGCAATTTGGCGCGGTTCCATCCAGCGCAGGGTATCGAGACCTGAAGTATTGGTACTCATCAGGATCCGATCAAGCAGCGTTTTCGCCTTCTCTTCCCCCAAAGCCTGATTCAGCATCGAACGAATATAAACATCATTATTGATGCCTATACCAGTTTGGTCGCTCACCAGCCCCATGAAGTCACCCACAACGCTTTCTACGCGTGATTGCGGGACGTTATTAAGTTGTGCCATTGCCTCCCCAATCATTTGAACCTCTTTCGGCCCCATATGTTTGAGGATTTCAGCAGCGTCAGCTTCACCCAAGCTAATCAGTAAAATTGCAGCCTTATCGATCTCACTGAAATCTCCCTGATTGGCTTCATCACTCATCTTCAGCTACCCATTGCTTCACCGCCTGCGCAACACGTGCAGGGTCTTCAGCAACCATACTACGGATCGCATTTAACTGATAATCGTAACTTTCATTCGGCGTCTGTAACAAGCCATCATCACTGCCAAATGTGACTGAATCACTGGAAAAATCAGCCCCATCCAGGCCTTCCAACTCTGCCTGCACATCTCCAGCCGCACCCAGACCCGCAACATTCCCCGCCGTTCCGGCCGCAGCAAGATTACGCAGAATGGGACGAAGAATTCCAAACACCAGAACCAGGACAAAGATTGCAGCCATCACCTGTTTCATTACATCAAACACCCATTCCTGTTTCCAGATAGGCACGTCCTCAGTCACGATAGGCTCCTCTGGTGCGAAAGGGGTATTCACGACATTAATACTATCGCCTCGCAAAGCAGAGAACCCAACGCTGTCCTGCACCAAAATACGCAACCGCTCCAGCTCGTTTTGATCCCAGGGCGTACGTGTTACTTCGCCGTTATCCGGATTAATACTAGACAGATCATCCACAACCACAGCAACGGTCAGACGGCGCAAACGCCCTTGCTGATGTTTTGTATAACTGATTGTCCGGTCCAGCTCAAAGTTACGCGTTGCCTGCTTGCGGTTAGACCCCGGCTGGGTGCGCGCAACAACGCCTTGCCCACCCTTGCCAATAGCCACCTCGGGCACACTGCTTTGGCCTGGAGGCTGATTGGAAAGCGCCCCCGGTATACCAACAGGTGCACCATTACCTACCCGGGACTCATCCATGGTTTGCTCACTACGCAGCGCAGGCAGATCTGGATTATAGAGTTCATCCGTCTGCTCCACGGTAGTAAAATCGACATCTGCCGACACTTCTGCCCGGAAACGCCCCATCCCGACGACAGGCTGCAAAATACTATTGACTCTATTCAGCAAGGTATCCTCAATATTGCGGGTATACTCAAGCTGTTTTGCTGCCAGAACAACGTCAATATCCTTATCCCGCATATTCAGCAAACGGCCACGCTGATCGACTACCGTGACGTCTTTAACATCCAGTGCCGGTATGCTTGAAGCAACAAGATTGGCAATAGAGGCCACCTGATCACGTTCCAATTTACGCCCCGAGAACAATTCCAGGAAAACAGATGCCGTAGGCTTACGGGTATCACGAATAAAAACCGTATCTTTAGGGATCGCCAGATGAACACGCGCATTCCTGACCGCAGTCATACTTGAGATTGTACGCGCCAACTCACCTTCCAAACCGCGACGGTATTTTGTCGTTTCCATAAATTGGCTGGTGCCCAGGCTTTGCTCACGATCAAGAATTTCAAAACCAACCGTTTTATCCGCAGTAAAGCCTTCTGCTGCCAACTTCAGGCGCGCCTGGTGCACATGCTCATCCGGAACCAGTATCGCCCGTCCATCGGCATCAAAGGTATAAGGAATATTATAAAGACGAAGCTGCTCAATAATCTGATTGGCATCAGAGAAGGCAAGATTACTGAACAAAACCCGCTGTTCTGGTTTCTGCGACCATAAAACCACTGCAAAACCGATCGCAATACTGGCAGCCAGGCCAACCATCAGACCAATCTGCCGAACGATACTCAACTTATTAAAGCCAAGCATCGGATTTCCTGTGAGGGTACCAGCGCTATCTGCCACGAATCTATTCCTGTTTTTCACTCATTATCAGATTGGCATTTTCATGACATCTTCGTAAGCTGCAACAAGCCGATTACGAACCTGAGTCATCGCCTGAAATGACACAGATGCTTTTTCAGCCGCAATCATTACTTGCGGCAAATCTACCGTAGGGTCACCAACCTCATACGCAACCGCCATTTTTTTAGCGTCCATCTGTGTTTCGTTAACCCCGTCCACAGCTGCTTTCAGTATTTCCCCAAAACCTGTGCGTCCCGGGCCACTTAATCCGCCAACCTCAACCTGATTGACGGGCAGCATTTCCGAAGAGGCACTCTGCACCTGAGACTTAAGCTCCCTCATTTGCATTAGAACACTATTAATATCGGCTCTATCAATCATAACTCACACTCAACGGCAATTTATTGACATTATAATAAGGCACGATAACTCATCAATACCCAAACCCCGACAAAATGACATTTTTTTGTCTTCGATAGTCAATTTTTAAATTATTCAACCATTATAAAGCAAGAAACGGGCCAGAAGCCCGTTAATGTTTTGACGTTATAGATTAATAGTGTGCTTCCGGTGGATCCCCATATTTGAGGCGAACATACATAAGCGCAACCGTCAACGCATCACCAATTGCCGTGTGCCGCTCAAGCATTGGAATATCGAGCTGCTTTGAAATGGTATCAAAACGAAGATCCACATTCCCTCCAACAGCCTTCCACTTGATAATGTCATGATAGACATGGGACAGCTCAATTGCCTTGTTCGGCAAACCAAAACCAAACTGTGGCCGGATGAATTTATCCAACATGCGAATGTCATAATTAACGTAGTAGCCCAATATAGGTCTATTGCCTACGAAATCTAACACTTGCTCAAGCGCACTTTCAATGTCGATTCCATCCGCAAGATCACTTTCACGAATCTTGTGGATTTTAATTGAATCACCTGTCAGCGACTTAGGGGGCTTGAGCTTAATATCCAGGCGCTCACTGGATAACACCTTTTTCCCCTTTATTTTAACGGCACCTATAGAAACTATTTCACCCCGTTTGACATCCAGGCTTGTGGTTTCACAATCAAGCGACACCACTTCATCACCTGCATATTTATCAAACAAGTGGGCGTAAGGACCCGACTTATGATCGTATTTTTCTTTTATTCGTCTTACCGCTCTGGGTATGATCATTTAACTTAACCCCCAAGGTGGTACCTTAATTCCAAATGCTTCTTAAACCCTTTGACAATATGCAAAGCATCACGGAGCAAATCACGCTCCATTTTATCCAGTGACTGCAGATCAATGACATTTGGCGTTTGGTCATGACCCGATTCACTGCACTCTATGCGCTTGATCTGTTGTCGCAGCCGGAGACTAATAAACAGACTTAATGCTTCTGTTATCTCCTTGCCATGCTTTTCTTTGAGTTGTTTCATTTCCACAAGGGCTTCAATACGCTCAAAGGTATTTGTTGCCTTCACCCTGAATTCCAGTGCCAAGGTGCGAATCCCATGAACAATCGGGAAAATACCGCCTTTCTTAATATCTAACTGTCCTTTATCCTTCAGATTACCGAAAAATGTTAGTGGTGTATCAAATTCAAGGGAAGCTTTCGCAAAGTGAGAAAAGAAAACATCATTATTGCGAAGGTGGCGCATAAACCAGTTACGGCTCGCTTTGAATATAGCCGGATTGCCCGCAACAGGCTTGGCATCAACAGCGATAGCAAGGTTCATCTGTGAATCACCATCACAGCGCTCCGCCCAATCGCTCAGCATTTGCGTCCAATCCCCCAAGGACTTAACCCACGCCTGATTAGAGACCATAATATTACCCGGACAGGGTGGAAAGCCAAATGAGATCAAAGTCTCACTGAAATGATTTAACGTCTCTTGCATCTCTGGCCAGACCAGTCCGTCCCGGTAAATAACGGCATTATCCTGGTCAGTTTTCATAACTTGCTCACCGCGCCCTTCCGAGCCCATCACCAGCAGACACACGTGAGGCTGCATATCCACAGGAACAATAATATTGAACAACTTTGCAATAATCCGCCCATTCATGGCCGCCAAAAGATCCATTACGAAACGGGTTTTCACACCATTGGAAACTAACGCCTTAATCAGGTCATCCAGTCCTTGCGCTGCCTCTCTAAGATCCTCCACCGTCTGCGCACGTTCAATTCTCAGGCCAATGACATGGGAGTGGCTGGAGAAATAGCTCAGCACATCGGTCAGCTCGACAATACCACTCATCTCGTTATCGGCCATCACAACAACACGCTCAATATGCTGCTGCGTCATAATAATGAGCGCGTTAAACAAATAGTCGTCAGGCTTGACCGTAATTAAACGATAGCTCGCAATCTCAGCGAGATCAGTGGCCGTAGACATCTCATCAACCACTATCGCATCCAGCAAATCCGTTCCGGTGACCATACCGTAGCGATTACCCCGCTTCACCAGAAGGCAATCGGCTTTTTTCTCCCTCATCAACAGAGTTGCTTCACGAATTGATGTCCCTTCCGGGATCACCAAAGGCTCACGAATAAGACCGTCAGATACTTTGGCAAGCATAAACTCTGCCATATCCTGCTCTTTACCGTGCTGCTGGACGATTTCAGTCTTGGCAGACAGATTTTGCTGGAAGTAATCCGCAAAAAGGCTGTTCGTGGCCATCAAGTCCAATAAGGTTTTTGTTGGCAAGACATGGCAAATTGTCTCTTCTTCAGCAATGAAATTATGTATTGCCTTACCCCTGATCGCCGACCAGCCACCAAAATAGTCTTCATTGGTATAGTGAACAAAAACATGCTGTGGAGAATCACTACCCTCTTCGACAACTTCCGACTCTCCGACCTTTCCTTTCAGGATCACAAATACGCCCTCAGGCTCGTTACCAGCCGTCATGATGTATTCACCTTTCTGGTAATAACCAATATCCAGGCTTGAGCGCAGTAACTTCTGCTCATTGTCATCCAACAAACTAAAAGGCAAATTTGTCATTTTGAAAGAATCAGGCATTTCCAACATCCCCTCTGTAGGAAAAAGAAAAGGGCGCTCCAACTCCTGCCGGGCGCCCTTTATTTATTTCAACAACTCAATCTTAATGATCGTGAGCAGCACCAGCACCACGCGGGATACGCAGATCTTCTACGATATCCTGAATTTCCTGTGGCGGCTCTGTGGTCATTTTAGAAACGACAACACCCACAATAACGTGAAGGATTGCACCGACAGTACCGAAGCCACCTGGAGAAATACCCATGATGTATTCAGATGGTGTACCACCGCCGAATGCAAAGTAGTACATGTAACACATGGTAGTAATCAGACCTACCAGCATACCTGCAATTGCACCCTGGGAAGTGTGACGCTTCCAGAAGATACCCATAATGATTGCCGGGAACACAGACGCACACGCCAGACCAAATGCCAGGGCAACTACCTGGGCCACAAAGCCCGGCGGATTAATACCAAAGTAACCGGCAATACAGATCGCAACAATCGCAGCCAGACGCGCATACATCAGCTCCTGCTTATCAGAAATATCAGGGTTGATTGTTTTCTTCATCAAGTCATGCGAGATAGCCGTCGAGATTACCAGTAACAGGCCCGCCGCTGTCGACAGTGCCGCAGCAACCGCACCGGCCGCTACCAGAGCAATAACCCAGTTTGGCAATTGAGCGATATCCGGGTTAGCCAGTACCATGATGTCACGGTCAACATAGACTTCGTTCGCGAATGGCTTTTTACCAGCAGCAACCGCTGGATCAGGCGTCGTGATCGCGTTAGTCGTCAAGCGCTGACCGTATTCACCACGTTCATCACCTTCAACAAACTTCGGCTTGCCTTTACCCGCATCGAACGCTTTACCGGCAGAGTACTGAACCTTGCCATCACCGTTACGATCCTGCCACGCCAGAAGACCTGTCTTCTCCCAGTTTTTAAACCAGTCCGGCATTTCTGCGTAAGCAGTACCCGTGTTGTCTTTACCATTAATAGTTTCAATCAGATTTACTCGACCGAAACCGGCTACACCCGGAACCGCTGTATACAGCAGTGCGATAAAGATCAGTGCCCAACCTGCAGACAAACGCGCATCTTTTACCCGTGGTACAGTAAAGAAACGTACAATGACGTGAGGCAGGCCTGCAGTACCACACATCAGTGCAACCGTCAGGAAGAAAATATCAATTGTAGACTTCTTACCATCGGTGTATTGACTGAATCCAAGGTCAACAGACAACTGGTCCAGTGTTGCCAATACAGACATACCGCTGTCCAACGTCGCACCCAAACCAATCTGTGGTAGGAAGTGCCCCGTAACCTGGGCTGAAAGGAAGAATGCCGGTACAGTAAACGCCAGAATCAGTACAACATACTGAGCGACCTGGGTATAGGTAATTCCTTTCATTCCGCCCAATACAGCATAGAAGAATACGATTGCCATACCGATAACCACACCGGTATTGATATCAACGTGCAGGTAACGGGAGAACACAATACCCACACCACGCATCTGACCCGCTACGTATGTGAAAGAAATCACAATAGTACAAATGACCGCCAGCGTACGCGCGGTATTTGAGTAGTAACGATCACCGATGAAATCCGGCACTGTGAACTTACCAAACTTACGCAAATAAGGCGCCAACAGAAGCGCCAGCAGTACGTAACCACCGGTCCAGCCCATCAGATAAGCAGAACCATCACGGCCGATAAAGGAAACCAAACCAGCCAGGGAAATAAACGAAGCTGCAGACATCCAGTCAGCCGCTGTCGCCATACCGTTTGCAACCGGTGGTACACCACCGCCCGCTACGTAAAATTCTTTAGTTGATCCTGCACGCGCCCAAATCGCAATGCCGATATAGAGGGCGAAAGAGCCGCCTACAAAGAGAAATGTTAAAACGTCGAGACTCATAGCAATGCCGTCCTAATAAAAATTATTATTGTTGTTATTCGTGAACGTCATACTTCTCGTCAAGCTTGTTCATACTGAACACATACGTCCAGATCAAGATGACGAAAGCGAAGATTGACCCCTGCTGGCCGAACCAGAAACCTAACGGGAAACCGAAGAACGGAATCTCATTAAGCTGTTCAACAAACAAGATCGCGCAGCCGTAGGAAACTACGAACCAAATCGCAAGGTGAGTCACAATGATGCGCAAATTTTCGCGCCAGTAGGCTTTCGCCTGCTCATTACTGATTGACATAACACCATCCTTATTTTTGTTATTTAATATTGGTGAGAATTTAAGACAGCTACAGACTAGCAAACACCCCGCGCAAACAAAGCTCAACTTTAGTCGACTCAACGATTGGCCGTTGCGCATCCAAAAACCACCTAACCACCGTACTTCGGGCGATACAGCTAAAACTCAAGCGGCCAGTAGCACCAGGAACCCATACAAAGGTAGTAGTGATTTTTTCCAAGGCCCTAAAATTTGTGCAACATCCGGGATAGGACTTACTCATAAGCTCCCTGATGACAGACCACTTCTTTACTAATGGCGCAGCAAAGGACTATCAGGGATTCCGCGAATTTCGGTACACTAGGCAGCCTGTGCCTTATTAACCTGACTCAAGGACAATAGAATGCTTTCTGGATGGTCAATCATTCTTATCTCCCTGGCATACCTCTGCTTGCTGTTTGCAATTGCTTACTTTGGAGACAAAGCAGCCGAAAGCAAACATTGGATCGCCAGCCGTCCTGTTATCTATTCTCTGTCTCTGGCTGTTTACTGCTCATCCTGGACCTTTTACGGTGCCGTTGGCAGGGCAACGACCAGTGGCTGGGAGTTTCTGGCAACCTATCTCGGCCCGGCCATTGTTTTCATTTTCGGCTGGCAACTCATGGAAAAGATCGTTCTGGTCAGTAAGCAACAAAACATTACCACCATTTCAGACTTTATCTCCTCCCGCTACGGAAAAAGCCAGGCACTGGCCGTACTGGTTACCATCATTGCGGTAACCGGCACCATGCCTTATATCGCAATGCAGTTAAAAGCCGTTGCAATCAGCTATAACGCACTGACACCCGGCACAGAAGATGTCATAAGCAAAGGGAGTGACACAGCATTATTCGTTGCCATCATGATGGCAATATTTGCCATCCTTTTTGGTACCCGACACATTGATGCAACTGAACACCATGAAGGGTTGGTGCTCGCCATTGCGTTCGAATCGATCATCAAGTTAACAGCATTCCTCGCGGTCGGCATTTTCGCCACGCTTGAGGTCTTTGATGGTTTTGATGATTTGGCATATAACATGGCCATTCAATTGAACAATAACAGCAATTACACCTCCCTCCTTGGCGACAGTTTTTTAACGGAGATTCTGCTTGCCTGCGCCGCAATTATCTGTCTGCCGCGGCAATTCCATGTAACAATCGTCGAGAACACCAACCCCGCGCATTTAAAACTGGCCCGCTGGTTGTTCCCGATTTACCTGTTTCTGCTGGCATTGTTTGTCTTGCCCATATCCACTGCCGGCCTACTCTACTTCGACGGTACCAATGTTGATGCTGACACTTATGTACTCATGTTACCGCTCGAAGCCAATTACAAGAAACTGGCAACCTTTGCCTTTATTGGCGGTCTTTCAGCTTCAACCAGCATGGTCATCGTGGCGAGCATTGCGCTCTCTACCATGGTATGTAACGACATTATTATGCCTCTGCTGTTCCGTATCTCCTGGCTAAAGCTCTCCGATAATAAAGATGTCGGTGCATTACTCTTACGCGTCAGGCGTATCACCATTATGTGTCTGATGATACTGGCTTATTTTTACTATCGAATTTTGGGGGATCAGTCCCCCCTGGCCTCGTTTGGCTTACTCGCATTTGTGGCCGCCGCACAATTCCTTCCCGCCATCATAGGGGGAATCTATTGGAAAACAGGCTCCCGTCATGGCGTACTCGCCGGACTCACCGGCGGCTTTTTGCTCTGGCTTTATACACTGGTACTGCCCTCTTTCAGTGAAGCCGGGCTACTGGGGCCCGAATACCTGAACAGTGGCATTTTCGGCATTGATTGGCTGAGACCCACACAAATGTTTGGCCTAGACGGCCTGGATGCCCTGACTCACGGCGTTTTCTGGACTCTCTTGGTTAACACTTCACTATATGTGCTTATCTCCCGCTCCACCAGCCTTCGCCTGGTCGACCGAATACAAGCCAGCGCTTTTGTTGACGTGTATAACAAAGACCTCACTGAGTCCGCACGGCAATTTGGCATAGTCACGGTAGGCGATCTGCAAATGCTGACTGAACGCTTTCTGGGCATTAGCCGAACACAACATGCCTTTACCGGCTTTGCACTTAATCGCGGCGAAGAGGCACCGCTATCTGGCGATAAAGCCACACCGGAGCTTATTCAATTTACCGAACGCCTACTGGCCGGTGTTATCGGGGCTTCATCTGCCCGAATAGTGCTCGCCTCCACACTCCGCGGCAAGGACATGCATATTGGCGATGTCGTCACCATCGTCGACGAAGCCTCCCAGGCACTGCGGTTTAACCGTTCATTACTGCAATCGACCATTGAAAATATCAGCCTGGGGATCAGCGTCGTCGATCAGCAGATGCGTCTGGTCGCATGGAACCGTGTCTATGTAGAGATGTTTAACTACCCAGAGGGCCTGATTTGTGTTGGCCGTCCAATTGAAGAGATTTTCCGTTTCAATGCCATGAAAGGTGAATACGGCCTCGGTAATAACGACGATCAGGTCAAGAAGCGGCTTAAAGCATTGCAGTCAGGCAAACGTCATAGCTACGAACGCTTTCGCCCTGACGGAACCGTGCTTGAAGTACGCGGCAACCCTATACCCAATGGCGGCTACGTAAATACCTATATGGACATTACAAACCACAAACACGTTGAAGACGCACTCAGGGAAAGCGAGCAAAATATACGCATCTATACCGATAATGTACCGGTTTTAATTGCTTATCTCGATCCTGAGCGACGCTATCTGTTTATCAATAAAGCCTATGCCGATACCTTTGGTTTGGATCGCAATACCATCTCTGGCCAGCCATGCCACAAAGTGATGCCAGAAGCAGAGTACGACCTGCGCAGCCCCTACATAGCAGCAGCCCTTGAAGGTAAAAGACAAAGTTTCGAGACAACCTTGCCCAGTCAGGATGGCAGCACACGCTATGCAGAGGTGCAATACATTCCTCACATGGGTGAATACGGTGACATTCTGGGTTATTTCACGCTTTATCAAGATATCACTGAACGCCGCAAGGCTGAGAAAGCCCTACAGGAAACCAACGAAACGCTGGAACAACGAGTGCGCGAGCGAACCCATGCACTTTCTGTGGTCAACAAGGAACTCAGGAAAGAAAACACCATTCGCTCCCTGATGGAAGATGAATTACGTCAGGCAACCTCTGACGCAGAAGATGCTAACCTGGGTAAAACCCGCTTTCTTGCCTCAGCCAGCCATGATCTGTTACAACCACTGAACGCCGCACGCCTGTTTACCTCTGCACTGGCACAGCAAAGTCATAGCGAGGAAACACGGCAGTTGGTTGAAAACCTGAATGGATCACTGACCGCAGCAGAAGAACTGATTACCGCACTGCTGGACATATCCAAGCTGGATGCCGGCGCACTGGAGCCCTCAATAACAGACTTTGCCCTAGATGATCTGTTCAACAACCTGAGTACCGAGTTTACCGCTGTCGCTGAAAAGAAAGCGCTTGAATTTCACTTTGTCCAGTGCAAGCAGGTTATCCGGTCAGATCAACAACTTCTGCGCCGTATCATCCAAAACTTCCTCTCCAATGCTATTCGCTACACTCAGGAAGGTAAAATTCTGCTGGGCTGTCGCCGCCAGAAAAACATGTTACGCATTGAAGTCTGGGATACCGGCGTTGGCATTGCAGAAAACAGGATTAGCGAAGTTTTTGAAGAGTTCCACCGCATCGACAACCCTAAACACTCACAAGTTCAGGGCCTGGGCCTGGGCCTGGCAATTACTGAACGCATTGCCCGTATGCTCAACCACAAACTTCAGGTTCGCTCCTGGCCAACCAAAGGCACAGTCTTTAGCGTCGCTGTCCCGCTAGGCGACATCACTAAAGCAGTGAAACCAAAACCGGAAAAACGAGGCTGGATACGCAGCAAGGGCCTTAACGGCATACGCACTTTCGTTATCGACAACGAGCCTAAAATCCTGGAAGGTATGTCAGCGCTGCTTAATGGCTGGGGCTGTGAGGTGCGTACGGCACTGTCTTCAAATGCAGCCTGCTCTATTATCAAGGATGAAGGCTTCCAGCCTGATATCATTCTCGCAGACTATCATCTCTCGGAAACACTCACAGGCATCATGGCGTTACAGGATATGAAACCCTTACTGGAGAAAGAGGTTCCGGCTATCATCATTACCGCTGATGGAACCGATGAAGTAAAAGCGGAGATCAGTGATTCTGGAGCCCAACTATTGACCAAACCCATTCGCCCTGCCACCTTGCGAGCAATGATTAATAAAACCATTGCTAACGCCAGAGCCAACGAAATGGAATAGTTTCTGTCATAAAGTATTGCTAGGCCACTTGCCTTGCCAGTAACGGGTGGGGCCAAGGCGGGTGACAGACCCAAAATGCCTAAATGCTTTTTTAATCCAGATTTGTTCTGGGTGGTTCAACACCTAAACGCTGTGCTGCAATAACCGCCTGTGTGCGGCTATGCACACCCAGCTTACGTAAAATAGCTGTTACGTGCGCCTTAATTGTGGCCTCAGACACATTCAGCTCATAGGCAATCTGTTTATTCAACAGGCCTTCTGTCAGCATGGTTAACACGCGAAACTGCTGGGGGGTGAGCGCGGCCAGTGCCGCCGCAAATTTCTGATCGTCTTCGCTAACATCACCCAAATTATCAGCAACCTCCTGTGGCAACCATTCTTCACCCTGAAGTACAGCAACAATCGCTTCACCAATGGTTTCCAATGGCGCAGATTTGGGGATAAAACCTGAAGCCCCATAATCGAGAGCACGCCGCATTACGTCAGGCTCTTCACTACCAGAAACGACCACGACAGGCATACCCGGATTTTGACCGCGCAGAAAAACCAGGCCTGAGAAGCCATTAGTACCGGGCATATGGATATCCAGCAGCACCAGATCAGCATCCGCGTGTTGATTTACTGCCTCTTGAACAGCGGGAAGGGAGTCTGCTTCAATGGTTTCGACGCTCGGTATTGCTTGGGTGACGGCCTGTTTTAGCGCTGCACGAAAAAGCGGATGGTCATCTGCAATAATAATTTTTTGAGCTAGCTGCATGCGTTCAATGCCCCCTTAACAATCTTTATGTGAACGCGACCGCCAATTGACGGCTTTTCGATGGAAAGTTTACTACTATAAAACAAAAAACTCCCACACGTCTTGATAAATACAAGACTTACAGGAGTTTTTCAGACTAATTTGCAATATTTCTAGCGCCAGTTGGCAGAATTTTCGCGCAGAGATCGCTTGATTTGAGTGAGCATGTGCGCTCACATCAAGGGAGATCAAGCGCAAAAATCAAATGCACTGGTGCAACGTTCAAGCTAGTCTTGGCGATTCATACGATTATCGATCAGATCTTCAACAACCGTCGGATCTGCCAGCGTAGATGTGTCCCCCAGAGAGCCGAAGTCATCCTCAGCGATTTTACGCAGGATACGGCGCATGATCTTACCGGAACGGGTTTTAGGCATACCTGGCGCAAACTGAATCAAGTCCGGAGAGGCAATTGGGCCGATCTCCGCACGAACCCAGTTACGCAGTTCCTGAAGCAGCTCATCAGACTGTTCAAAGTCAGCCTGCAAGGTGACATATACGTAGATACCCTGACCTTTCACTTCATGCGGATAACCCACGACCGCCGCTTCAGCGACCGCTTCATGGGCAACCAGGGCCGATTCAATTTCCGCAGTCCCCATACGATGACCGGATACGTTGATAACATCATCCACCCGGCCTGTGATCCAGTAGTAGCCATCTTCATCACGACGACAGCCGTCACCTGTAGTGTACACACCCTGATACGTAGAAAAATACGTCTGGATAAAGCGTTCATGATCACCCCAGATTGAACGCGCCTGTGCCGGCCAAGAATCCAGGATAACCAGATTACCCTCAGTCGCACCTGGCAATTCATTACCCCCGGCATCAAATAACGCTGGCTGCACCCCAAAGAATGGACGGGAAGCTGAACCCGGTTTCGCATCCGTCGCACCAGGCAAAGGCAAGATCATCATGCCACCCGTCTCTGTCTGCCACCAGGTATCAACGATTGGACAGCGACCTTGACCGATAACACGGTGATACCATTCCCAGGCTTCCGGATTAATCGGCTCGCCTACCGAGCCCAGAATACGCAATGAAGACAGGTCGGAGTCGCCCAGCACATCTTCACCTTGCTGCATCAAGGCACGGATAGCCGTCGGCGCGGTGTAGAACTGGTTAACCTTATGCTTTTCAATAACACGGCCAAAGCGGCTGTTGTCAGGGTAGCTAGGCACACCCTCAAACATGAGGGTAGTCGCACCGTTAGCCAGCGGGCCGTAAACAATGTAACTGTGGCCTGTCACCCAACCCACATCGGCTGTACACCAGTAAATATCACCCTCTTTATAGTCAAATGCATACTCGTGAGTCATGGAGGCGTAAACCATGTAACCACCCGTCGTATGCTCAAGGCCTTTTGGCGCTCCCGTCGAACCCGATGTGTACAGAATAAACATCGGCGCTTCTGCTTCCAGCTCCTCAGCCGGGCAATCGGCTGATGCATCTGCAACCAGATCCTCATACCAAACGTCAACGCTGTCATTCCAGGCCACATCGTCTGCAACACGCTTCACAACAATCACACTGCTCACGCAGGCTTTAGCGACTTCATGATGCTCAAGCGCTTTATCGACATTTGCTTTCAGAGGCACAGAACTACCCGCACGCAAAGAGTAGTTAGAAGTCACCACGACCTTGGACTTGGCGCCCTCAATACGGGCTGCCAATGCCTCAGGAGAAAAGCCCCCAAACACGATAGAGTGAACTGCACCAATGCGCACACATGCCAGCATGACAACAGCAGCCTCAGGAATCATCGGCATATACAGCGTCACAACATCGCCTTTTTCGACACCTTGCGCTTTCAGTGCGTTGGCAAATTTACAGACACGCTCATGTAAATCACGGTATGTAATGTGCTCAGATTCGTTTGGATCATCACCTTCCCAGATAATAGCGACTTGATCACCGCGAGTTTCCAGATGACGGTCAAGGCAGTTATAGGAAGCGTTCAAGGTGCCATCCTCGTACCAACGGATGTCAACATTGTGCGGATCAAATGAGGTATTTTTGACTTTAGTGTACGGCTTAAACCAATCGATACGCTTACCTGCTTCACCCCAGAATGCTTCAGGGTCCTTTACCGACTGCTCATACATCTCCAGGTATTTTGCGTTATCAATATGTGCGTTAGCTGCAATTTCCGGACTTACTGGATATACCTTATCACTCATCATGGGTCCCTTAGCTTGATTATTGTATTTGTTATCTGCTCAACCACAGCCTATACCTTACTGTTCTTATTTTCAGATACGCATGAGCCTTATGATTCAGGACTTAGATTTATACATAAGGGGCGGGGAGCCCCTGAATTAGACATTGGTATATCCGAACTAAGACATTAGTCTTTAAGGAAGGAATAAACGCATCCTGTGCCTACCCTGCAAGGGTCGGCCAGATGCGTATTATTCCGGTTCACATTTTCCGGGTCAGCACCCGCCAGTCATGATAAACAGCGCTTTCTGCAAAGTTTAATTCTGCTGCGGGAACCTGCGTTCACCGCACGCATCTATTTTCCCAGCAACGTATCCAGATCGAGCCCCATCTCACGCATCTTCGCTAATTTATAACGCAGGGTCCGCGGACTGATCCCCAGACTTTCTGCCGCATCCTTACGACTGCCATGCGCTGCTTTAAGGGCATCAATGATCAATTGAAATTCATGTTGGCGCATCCCCGCACCAAGCTGACCAGCCAGATCCTCATCTTCAGTCGGCTTATCCTCAACTCTGGCATCACTCAATTCATCAGGGTTCAACATCAGATCAGATACACCAATTTCAGACCCGGTTTGTAAAATCAGCGCCCTTTGGACAACATTATCCAACTCCCGGACGTTGCCCGGCCAAGAATAACGCCTTAAGTCGGCCTTTACCTGTTCCGAAAGGGTCACCGGCGTACGGTGCATTTTCTGGCAATATTTCAAGAATAGGCGCTCAGCCAAAGGGACGATGTCCGCCGGACGTTCCCGCAACGGCTTCCACTGTAATGGAAATACATTCAACCGGTAATAAAGATCCTCACGAAATTTCCCTTCCTGCACATAGGATTCCAGCTTACGGTTGGTGGTTGCCAAAACCCGAACATCCAATTTGATGACCTTGCGTCCGCCAATTCTTTCCACCTCTTGTTCTTGCAGCACCCGCAATAACTTCGCTTGCAGGCCGAGGTCCATCTCCGAAATTTCATCCAGCAAAATAGTGCCACCATTGGCCTGTTCAAATTTACCCGGGGCGCTGCTATAAGCTCCGGTAAAGGCCCCCTTTTCATGCCCAAATAATGTCGCTTCCAACATGCTTTCAGGAATCGCCGCACAATTAATGGCAATAAAGGGCTTACCCGCCCGTTTGGAATGGCAATGAACATACTGGGCAAGCACTTCCTTACCCGTACCAGATTCACCGGAAATTAATACCGTGGAGTCAGAAGCGGCAACCCGACGCGCCAATTGCAGTAATTGCTGACTGCTTTCTTCTTCGGCAATGGGTTGTTCCACTTCCTGAGCAGATGTCTGCCCTGCGGCGAACCGCTGCACCGACGAGATCAACGCCTCTGAATCAAAGGGTTTCATCAAATAATCAACCGCACCGGCTTTAATCGCCTCGACCGCTTTACTGACCTGACCAAAGGCAGTAATCAGCATCACCGGCAAGCCTGGGTACTTTTGTTTGATCTGTTCCAGCAACTCATGACCGTCCATCCCTGGCATGTTTACATCCGTGACAACCATATTAATCTGCTGCTCGGCTAAACGCTTAAGTGCCACCTCGGCATTTTCAGCTTCAATGTATTCAAAACCAGCCAGCTCCAACGTATCACATAGTGCTTCACGAAGTTCATTATCATCTTCAACAATCAAAATACGATTTGACATAATCCCTTCCGCTAAGGCTGTTCAGGTTCTGATACGGGCAGAATAAGACTGGCCACAGTCCCTTCTCCCTGTTCTGAAGTCAATGTAAAAGCACCGTGATGAGCATGCGCCACAACCTGTGCCACAGCCAGCCCCAAACCGGTACCATGAGTTTTTGTCGTGTAAAAAGGCTCCAACACTCTATTAAGCGAGTCATCACTCATCCCGGGGCCATGATCGACAATATCAATCCGCAATTTGCCCTCATAGGCATAAAAGCGCGCCAGCAACTCGGCACCTTTACCGCACGCTTGCAAAGCATTTTCGACCAAATTCATACACACGCCCAGCAATGCCTCTTTATTGCACTGCAACAGCAAATCAGGCGCTTCATTCTGGCAATCACAATCGGCATCATGGTTAACCAAAGGCAGATCCAGCCGGTCTTCAAACTCTGCGACCAGATCCTTCACGCTCACCAAGTCATCCAGGCGCATTTCACCGCGGGCAAATATCAGCATATCCCTGATTTGTTGCTCCAGGTTACTCAGCCGGGACTTGGCCTTGGTCGCAAACTTGCGCCTTTGCTCAGGTTGCAGATCAGGGCGTGTCAAATGATCGACATAAAGCAATGCGGCAGCGAGAGGGGTTCTGATCTGGTGTGCCAGTGACGCCATCATCCGCCCCATTTCAGAAAGGCGCTGATAATGGGATAAACGCCCTTGCAGCAACCGGGTTTCAGTCTGATCCGTTAATAAAAGCAGCTGCCCAGGCTCATTAGCCATCGCCTGCGTCAACAGGCTGACTTTACGCCCATCCTTCAGTGAAACCTCGTGCCCGTCATCACGCTGAGGGGCAAAGCTTCGGCCAATAATAGTATGCCAGGGTTCACCAACAAGCGGCTCGCCTAACAGGTTAATCGCAGCCGGATTAGCCTCAGCAACCTCACCTTTCCCATCAATTAGCACAACACCCGCAGGCAATACCGCAAGCAGGTGCCGGTAACGATCACCAAAGGTGCTTTCCGTAGTGCCTGGCCCGGCCCCGACGGAGGCCTTGGCCAATTGCTGTTTCTGAAATGCCAGCTCGCTTTCCAACTGTGCGATACGATTGAGATACTGCTGTTCGTTATCCATTATTTCCGCTGCATCCCGTATTTGCGCATTTTTTCAACCAGTGTTGTACGTCGAATATTCAGGGTATCGGCTGCCCTGGCGACCACACCATCACACCGGGAAACAGCCTGCTCTATCAAGGATTTTTCAATATCCTCCAAACGCAGCTTAAGATCCACACCTTCATCGGGGAGAACATCCAACGCTGTGCAGTCTGGCATAAAATCAGCCACAGTCGAACCGCCCCCTGTTTCATCCTGCTGATAGCGTTCCGGGTCAGGTTCCGGAATATGTTGAAAACGGGCAGGCAGTTCCGAAACACCAATCACCCCATTGGGGTACAGAATAGCCAACCGTTCAAGCAAGTTTGACAGCTCACGGACATTGCCTGGCCAAGGGTGCTTCTGTAAAGACTGGATTGCACTCGGCTGGAAATGCACCTTATCCAACCCCTGCAATACCAAACGGGACTGTAATTCATCCAGCAGAACCGAGAGGTCATCAACCCTGTCACGTAGTGGCGGCATCTCAATGGGGAAAACGTTCAGGCGATAATACAAGTCCTCCCTGAATTCGCCCGTTTCTATCATCGATTCAAGATCTTTATGGGTTGCTGCAATAACTCTAATCTCGGCATCCAGAGTTTTTGTTCCGCCAATCCGCTCAAACTTTCGCTCCTGCAAAACACGCAGTAATTTTACCTGCATCGGCAGCGGCATATCTCCAATTTCATCAAGAAATAAAGTCCCCCCCTGTGCCAGTTCGAAACGGCCAGGACGACTTGATATTGCGCCAGTAAACGCTCCCTTTTCGTGTCCAAAAAGCTCGCTTTCCAAAAGATCGGCCGGAATAGCACCGCAATTAATCGGCACAAAAGGCCCCGCTTTACGAAAAGAGTGCTCATGCAGATTGCGGGCAACCACCTCTTTCCCCGTTCCAGATTCACCCGTGATCAATACATTAACATCCCGCCCGGCCACTTGCGCCATGGCTACACGCACTTTAAGCATGGATGGACTGTGACCCACCAAATTATCAAACTGACTGGATAAAACACTGGATTCCAGCCCGGACTGCATCCACCGGCTGCGCAACTGGGCACGATGTAAACTATCCAGTAACTGCTGATAACTGAATGGGACAGAAAGCTCACCGATAAGCGAGGCTTTTAACTCATCCGGCAGATCAAGCACTTCATCCCATCCGCCTAACGTCACAACACCGGCATAAGGCATTTTCCCCTGTAAATCACGCAATAACTTTTCCAAGGAGATCGGAAGCTGGCTTTGCGCCAACAAAACAAGCTTTACAGCCTCGGGCGCAACAAGTTCATCGGTGGATTGCAACCAGCCCACCAAACCAAAAAACTGAACATCCTGATCAAAAAAAGAGAGTGCAGACTGCAAAAAATCCCGTCGACTCAAATCATCATCAATAACCAACACAGAGGGCATACCAAAGGTTCCAACTATTCCACGAATACTATGGTCAATAGTTACCGCCACCACATAAAATGTCAATATTTCGACACAAAGAAGAAAAAACAAATAGAAAGCAATTTTTTGACGGCTATCCAGAAGAAAGGGAGTTTCTGCCCTTCAGCCACGGGGTGGCCCTTCCCACAGGGTAAGTGCCAATGCGGGAGTTCAGCCCCCTGAGCGATTTGGCCTGCGTCAAACTACCAAATCCATCGGCCAGAGGCTGGCCTCGCTACAGGGTGAGTACCAATGTTGGAGCTCAGCCCTCTGAGCAATTTGGCCTGAGCAAAAACACCAAACCCATCGGCCACGGGGTGGCCTTCTATAACCTGCCATCCAGACAAAAGAAAAGCCGCACAAGGCGGCTTCCATCATCACATTAAGGTAAATCAGCGGCGCTTACTGCTCACCAATCTGGATCTCATTAGGCATTTCGGCCCAGCCTTGCTTAATCTCCAACATCAGATCCATCACTTCCTGCACTTTATTCACATCATTCTGGCTATTCGCTTGCATCATTGTACGTAGCATATAGTCATACAGGGCATCCAAGTTCGCCGCAATCTCTCCCCCTTGCTCAAGATCCAGGCAACCCTTAAGGCCGACCACAATTTCAGATGCTTTGTTGAGATGCTCTGTACGCTCTTCAATTTCGTTGCGTTCGATAGCACCCTTACTCTTTGCCAAGGCCCCCATCGCTCCATCAAGCAGCATAGCAATCAGTTTATGCGGGCTTGCCGTTTCAACTGTCGCTCGTAAATCTACGTTTTGATACTGCTTTAGAGCATTAATATTTACGCTCATTATTAAATACCTTTATATATTTTACACTGTTGGAGCTCATCCTGTGAGCGATTAAGCCTTTGCCAAACTACCAAACCCATCGGCCAGGGGGCTGGCCTCGCTACAGGGTAAGTGCCAATGTTGGAACTCACCCTGTGAGTGATTAAACCCTTGCCAAACTACCAAACCCATCGGCCAGGGGACTGGCCTCGCTACAGGGTAAGTGCCAATGTTAGAACTCACCCTGTGAGTGATTAAGCCTTTGCCAAACTACCAAACCCATCGGCCAGGGGGCTGGCCTCGCTACAGGATAAGTGCCAATGTTGGAACTCACCCTGTGAGTGATTAAACCCTTGCCAAACTACCAAACCCATCGGCCTACCGGCCCATCAACCATAGAGAGGACTGGTTTCCTAGAGTAGAAATTATTTCTTCGCCGTAAACGGCAAACGATCAACAAGCCCGGTTAGCTGATCACCCGTGCTTTTAAAGCTGTTAACAATTCTTTCCATGGTCAGGAACTGCGAGGTCAAACGCAGTTGGAGCTTCTCCATTTTGCGATCCAGCTCTTTCCTGTCATCAGCGATATCGCCCAGAGAGTTATTAATGCTATCTTCTCGGTTTTTGATACTACCGGTTCTGGACAGGAAACTATCGATAAGTCCGTCAAGTTCTCCAGCCAACCCTTTGGTATAGGTTGTCTTTACTGTACCTGCAGCAACCGCATTCTCCCCCACGGTAAAGTTCAAACCGTAAGCAGCGGAATCTATCGGCGGCAGTAGCACATTGCCAGAACCAAACGCTGTCTCTCCAGCAATGGTGCCTTGGGCATTAACCCCTGTATCCGTTAACTCGGCAAGGCCCAACTCTGCCGCTCGAGCGGCATTGGCAAAATCAGCCGCAGCAATCGTTACTTCAGAGCTGGAACCATAGCTTCGCGATGTAAACGTAAACGCCCCGCCACTATAGGAGACATCAACAGCTACGTTGGCCCCTTTCAGCGCGGAATCACCGTTGATCATTGCTTGCAGATCCGTTGTCACTTCGGCAATAGATGCGTAGCTACCGTTCAATACGATATCTCCTGATTTCGTACCATCCACCGTGATTTTAAAGGCATAGTCGCTGCCCAGCGTAAGAGGTGGCGAACTAAAATCAAGCGTCTGCGCGTTGCCACTGACGGCTGCCTTTTCCGGGTTTGTCGTTACAATCACATCATAACTACCCGGCACAGCCCTCTGTGCATAGCTGCCGGCCTTAACGGTAACCTGATCATTCGTTGTCGCCATATTTGCTGAAAACAGGCGTTCTATTTGCTCAAAGTTAGTATTAAAAGCCGCTTTGAAGTCACTCTCGTCAATGGAGAGTTTACCATCCAGATTCGTGCGAATACCGATATTGGATAACGCAGTAAAACCGTCAGACAGTCCCGTCACCTCAGCCGTTACCGCACTCCGCAGTCGGTTGATCATGGTTTTGGCACTGCCGTCCGTAGAGAGATCACCCTTTACCTTACTGTTATCTTCGCCCGCTTTAATGCCGGTCAGGTTTTTAGAGGTTTCATAGAAGAGATTATAAGCTTCAACAAAATCCCTGACTGCGGTTTCTGCACCTGTTTTATCAGCGTTTACCGTAAACGTAAGACTATTACCCGGATCAGCTTTATTCAGCGAAAAATTAAATCCGCGAATAACATCCTCTATTTCGTTTGTTTCCCGAGTAACTTCAAGACCATTGACCTTCAACCTGGCATCTTTAGCCTGTTGAGTTTCCGTCACCTGAGAGTGTTCTGTTTCATTAAACTCAAAGACGCTGAGGCCAACACTGTCACCTTTAATGGCGTCATCGCTTGATACCCTCAGCGCATTGTTCGCACCGGAAGGCGCAGTCATCAACAACTGATAGTTACCATCAACCAACAAGACAGATGCCTGAACATCACCGTCAGCGGCGTTGATTTTATCGGCAATATCCTGAAGGGAATCACTGGCCTCAACCGTAATATTTAACGCGGCACGGTCGGGATTGGTTGCAAACGAGTGGGGATCTTGATCTGTATCGGCATCAGCGCCCGGGGCAACATCCTCGTCATATGTCCAGGCACCAAAACTGATCGTTAGCGTACCTGCCGCATTCAAGGCTGCATCTTTATCAGCATAAGCACCCGATGCCAATGATTGCGCTTGGGCAACATCAGTGACTTCTATCTTATAGGTTCCCGTCTGGGCACCTGGCTGTACTGAATTCGGTGTAATAACATCAGAGTCGGGAAACGCGACTGATCGGGCGTTAAAGGTATCGTTCTTAGCCAGTGAAGACATTGCTTTCTGAAATTCGGAAAGGCTGCTTTTCAATGTGCCGTAGGCCGATATCTGAGCTTTTAGAGATTCTTCACGTGTATCGAGCCTTTTCTGCTGCGGCGCACGTTCTATCTCAACAAGGTTTTTTACTAGACTGCCGGTATCGATACCAGAACCGGCACCCAGTGACCTGATAATACTATCCATAGATCCAGCCCCCGGTTTTCAGGTTAATGGAAGCAGCCTTTAGTGTCTCAGGCTTCCTCGTTGAAAATCAAGCCCATCATACGATCAAATGATTCCGCAAAGCGCAGTGCTTCTTCATTTGGAATCTGACGAATGACCTTATCTGTGCTCAAATCGCGCACTTGAACAACGACTTTTTCTGAAGACGTATCAACTGAAAAGCTTAGAGAACGCTGGCTGCTTTTCATCATCTCATTGAGGCGATCAATCGCAGCTTCCAATTTCTCTGCTGACATTTCCTGCGTCTGCTTCGCCTGTTCCTGGTAACGCACGTTTTGCGGCGCCTCCACCGGCTGACGCTGAGCCTGCTCTGCTTTCTGAGGCTGCTGAGACGGCTGAACAATATTCGCCGCCGTATTAGCAGCATTAATTGATTCGATAGCCATAGCCCGTTTCCTCTTTTCAAATTCTGTGTTGGAGTCCACCCTGTGAGCGCTAAATTTTTTTAAAACTCATCGGCCAGAGACTGGCCTCCTGCAACAACCGTTTCTACTGACTGAGCCCCACAAGCAACCGGAGGGATCACTGGCAGGGCTTTTTGTGGGGGCTTACCCCATGGCCGATAACCTGTTCCGATCTATCGGCCAGAGGGCTGGCCTCCTACAGCATTACTGTTTCAAGCTTACTGAAGCAGAGACAGTACCTGCTGAGGTGCAGCGTTAGCCTGTGCCAGCATCGCAGTACCTGCCTGCTGTAGTACCTGGGCACGGGACAGGTTAGCAGATTCTTTAGCGAAGTCAGCATCTTCAATTCGTGAACGAGCCGCCGCAACGTTTTCAGATACGTTAGACAGGTTATTCACTGTAAAGTCCAGACGGTTATTGATTGCACCCAGATCACCACGGGTTGAGTTGATCTGTTCCAAAGCATTATCAATGACGTCAATCGCTTTCTGGGCACCGGCCGCAGTAGAGATATCAATGCTGGCAACCGAACCACCGAAGTAGTCTGAACTGTTGGTCGCTTGCAAACCGGTTGCACCTGCTCCCGTTGCAGTTAGCTCAACAGAAATTTGCTTACCGGCTTCAGCAGACAGCGTTAACTCACCACCAGAAGTGGACGCAAATACACCTGTTTCGCTGGCTTTATCATTAATAGCCGCAACCAACTCAGCCTGTGTACCACCAGCAGTCGCAGCAATTTTAACATTGTTGATTACAATATCACCGTCAGCAGTCGCGGCCGCAGCGGCACCCTGACCAGTTACACTAGTGCTTGTACGGGCATCGATACCTAACACATCGGCATCAGCAGCAGTTGCGTAGCTGACACTGATACCACCATTGGCAGCGTTAGTATCATTCAGCGTTAGCGCAAACTGTGCAGTTGAGCCTGTCCCAATACCTAATGCATCAAGTGCTGCACCTGTGCCTGTTTCAGTCAGAGTTAAAGACTCAACGTTAGAAGCACCCAGAGACAACTTGTTGTTACCATCGGCATCTTTAGCGATTGTCGCAGTAATGTTACCACCCGTTACGCGATTGATCTCAGATGCCAGCTCTTCCAAACTGTTGGTATCAGATACCACATACGAAGTAGAAGTGCCGTCAGCGTTCTTGGTGGTCATCGTAATAGATTCACCGGAAGCCAAGATACCATCACCTGTTGCAGTCGCCTGGAGTTCCGCATAGGCACTGACTTCAACACCTTCAACTTTTTCAGCGAACAGGGTATTTAGGTCATTAAGATTAGTGACGGCTGCAAACTCAGCCTGTGTAATAGATTGATTATTGATGGTCACGGAAGCACCGGCAATCGCCAAGCCATCGCTAAGATCGGTATCACTGGAGGCAGTACCCACCACATCGGCGTTATTACCGCCCAAACGGCTGGTGTTCATTTCACCAATTTTTAGAGCGATGGTTTCATTCGCTTCTGAGCCCACCTGTAAAGCGACATTACCTAAAGAACCATCCAAAATTTTCTGACCGTTAAAAGCAGTCGTGTCAGCAATACGATCCATTTCTGCTTTTAACTGCTGAACTTCTGCATTCAATGTACCGCGGTTACTTTGATCGTAAGTGCCGTTGGCAGACTGAATTGACAGTTCACGCATACGTTGCAGGATGTTAGTGGTTTCATCCAGCGCACCTTCTGCAGTCTGGATCAAAGAGATACCATCGTTTGCATTTCGGATTGCCTGATCAAGACCACGCACCTGTGAAGTCATACGGTTAGTGATCGACAGACCCGCTGCATCATCGCCTGCAGAGTTGATACGCTTACCACTGGTCAGACGTTCCATAGCCTGGCTCTGTTCGCCCTGAGTGATCATCAGGTTACGTTGTGCATTCAAAGACTGGATATTTGAGTTAATTACCATTGCCATGAGATTTTCTCCTCATCATCAGCCGAGTCTGACCGGCCTTAATATAATTTTGGCTGTTTGGAACTCCTTTTGAAGGGGTCGGAGATCCAAGCTTGAATTAGTTATCGACCAAAAGAAAAAACCCTTTAGAAAAAATATTCTTTCGTGGAATTTTTTCTGAAGGTCACAACCCTTCGTTGATTTTTGTTATCGGCAGTATCAGACTGAGCATAAGGAAAATTTTTCAGGAATTATTAAATGAGCGTTTTAATCGATAGCGCAAAGCAAGCATTGGCGCAGTCTCAGGCAATGTATAACGCGGCAAAATCCAACGACTGGGAAAGCGTTCAGGAAATACAGGTATCGCATAGCCAGTTGGTTTCCCAGCTTGTTATTGCAGACGTCAGTCCCGAACTATCCACTGAATTGCGCCCCCTTCTGGAGCAAATCAGGGTCCTGAATAGCAAAACAGAAGCCTTGGCAGAAACCGTCAAAAAAGGGCTGATCCAGGAACAGAAAAATCTGGATAAAGCCAACAAAATGCAAAATGCACTGGATGCCTTTAAATAACGCAACAGCTCATTGTATAGCCCCTCGCCCACGGACTGAGCGCCCACATTAGCACTTACCCGTAGCGAGGCCAGCCCTCTGGCCGATAGGTTTGGTATTTTTACACAGGCCTAATCGCTCAGAGGGCTGAGCGCCTACATTGGCACTCCCCCCGTAGCGAGGCCAGCCTCTGGCCGATAGGTTTGGCATTTTTGCGAAGGCTTAATCGCTCAGAGGGCTGAGCTCCAACATTGACACTTACCCTGTAGCGAGGCCAGCCTCTGGCCGATAGGTTTGGTATTTTTACACAGGCTTAATCGCTCAGAGGGCTGAGCTCCAACATTGGCACTCACCCCGTAGCGAGGCCAGCCTCTGGCCGATAGGTTTGGCATTTTTGCGAAGGCTTAATCGCTCAGAGGGCTGAGCTCCAACATTGGCACTCACCCCGTAGCGAGGCCAGCCTCTGGCCGATAGGTTTGGCATTTTTGCGAAG
>PDWJ01000330.1_pt1 | contig 71581 bp, 62 predicted proteins | sample 1430881 | NCBI WGS metagenome assembly PDWJ01 (sample SAMN01162460, study PRJNA174530) | Oral metagenome, whole genome shotgun sequencing project. | biome: Marine environment; feature: Marine mammal; material: Swab sample of the gingival sulcus; isolation source: swab sample of gingival sulcus...
GGAGAGGTACAACAATCAGGAAAAGGAATAGAACTGAGTCTGACGGGCTTGGTGTCTAAGTGAAAATGAAATTTGTCTCATCCATGTTGACACGCTCCGGTCAGCACAATCCCCGCTCCACTTTTTTGCTCGCAAAAAAGTGGAGCGGGAAACGAGACTCGAACTCGCGACAGCTACCTTGGCAAGGTAGGGCTCTACCAACTGAGCTATTCCCGCTCCGATTTTTGCGTGGGGCGTATATGCAAAACCACTGCTGAAGTGTCAAGTCTTTACTCAAGTTCTTATACCACAGGCTCTGAGAAGTACGATTGACATTTATGCGGAACTGTTTTTCTCTCAGGCTGAGATGTACTGACCATGGACATTCAGCTACCCTCAGGGGGCAGTTTCCCGCTCCACACTCCAGGCATCAGGGTAGCCGTTTGACCTGAGTAATGCTCTCAACGAGCTGGAAGACTCTGCTGTTGAAAAAGCTCCGACTCTTACCTTGAAATAGCTTCCTATCCTGTCTATGAACACAGGCTCATCGGTGAGTGCAGAAACCTGATTCTGAAGAGATGAAGCTGCTTCCATTGTTCCGCAGGCTGCTATCTGAACACTCCAGTTTCCATGTGAGGCGGAAGATGCAGCTGCAACTTCACCATTCCCTGCAGGAAGAGATATTGATGTGACAGGTCCGTATCCTGCAAACGGGTTTTCTGTGTATCCAGGCGGATCTGCATAGGGGTCAGGAACTGCATCTGTATCCGGCGTATCTGTAACTGTTTCTGTTCCGCAGGCTGCAAGAACAATCAGAATCAGGAGTGGTAACAACCGCTTCATCGTTCCTCCTCTGCCATCAGGAATACATCCAGCAGAGGCAGCATCAGTTCATGGTGACCGGTTACTGAAACAGATGTTCCTCCAAGAGCCTTTACAGGCCGCTGAATAACATTCTGCATAGCCCTGTACTGCTGTATCATATCGAATCCTGCCGCTGTAATGTTTTCAACTGGATAACCGAGATTTCTCACTGTTGAGAGAGCCTTCAGAAAAACCTCCGGCATTACCACTGCGCTTCCTGCGTTAAGTACCACACCCCCTGCAAGGGAACCCACAGTGCTGCAGAATGTATCGAAATCCTTCTCAGCTTCGCAGCCCATCAGGGACCAGTCAACCTTTTTGACAGGATGTACAATGTCGCATCCCAGGCTGGGATGTACAGTCGCAGGCAAGCCAAGTTCAGCAGCAGCGGCAAGGGGACTTATTTCACAGTTGCCGCCGTTCTCGAGAATTACTCTTCCGATGCCGTTGCCTATTCCTGAACCTCTTTGAAGGGCATCTGCATAATGAGATGAGGTTTCCTCCCACATACCGAAGGAACCGTCTTTAAGACCAGCCTGAACATCTTCAGAGGTCTCCCCGTAGAGAGCCATTTCCAGATCGTGAATAGAACCGGAACCGTTGGTTGCCAGTGCGTTGAACACCCCTTTTTGAAGCCATCTGACAAGAAGGGGGCCAAGGCCGCACTTGATTACATGACCGCCATACATGAGAAGCCTTGTTCCACCGGCATCCCTTGAGTTTTTCAGCGCAGAGGCCAGAGTACGCATTTCTTTCACTGCCAGAATGTCAGGGAGTGCATCAACGAACTCTGTTGCTTTAGAACCCTCGTTCCACTGACCTGCCAGCAGTTCTCTGCCAACCCTGGATATTCTGCCTCTCAGGCTCTTCAGCTTGAGTTTACTTCTATTCGGCTTCATGTGAATAGGTCACCTCCACAAGAGTAAGGCCGCAGGCAGGAAGGGAAGGGCCTGCAAGTGTTCTGTCACCTGTATTCAGAATTTCTGTAACAGCTTCAGGGGCCAGCCTTCCAGTGCCTGCCCTGAACAGGGTTCCTGACCATATTCTAACCACTCCTCGGAGAAATCTGTTAGCTGTGATGCAAAAATTCCATCCCTGACTGTCCTCCTGTACCTCAGCATATGTTACATTGATATTCCATGTTGAATTGCCGCTGCCTTCTTTTGAAAAGCCCTTCCATGAATTTTCGCCTATGGAAAGAAGAGCAGCCCTCTGCATAAGCTCTGTATTCAGCACCGGTTCTCCAGGCTGGTATTCTGCAAAACGCCTGAGAGGATGCCTGCTTTTGCCGGTTCTGTAGATGTAGCTTCGTGAAAGAGCATCAAATCGGGAATGGAAGTCATCTTTAACCTTAACCACTTCCCTGCAGGCAATATCAGGGGGAAGCTGAGAGTTCAGACCTTTCTCTATTCTCAAGAATTCTTCATTGGCAATATCCAGATGAACAGGCATGTCAAGAGCATGAACACCGGCATCGGTTCTCCCTGCTCCTGTTACTCGTACCGTCCTTCCGCAGAGTTTCTGCAGCGCATCCTCTATAACACCCTGAACAGTAACAGCTCCAGGCTGTACCTGCCATCCGCTGTAGCAGGTTCCATCAAATTCAAACCTCAGCAATACCCTCAATTCAGTCTCCCTGACAAAACAGCAATGAAAAAAATCCAGGAGATAACTGCAATCGCCACAGGAAAAGCATCCGGAACAGAATCTTTAACAGGTTTTCCAGCTTTGATTGAACCTGTGAGAGTATGGACGATTCGCTCTCCGAAAGGAAATGAATCTGCCTCTCTCCATACCTCTCCTGCTGACGCTGCGGCACTTCCGGCAGTGTGAATTGAATCTGCCAGTGCTGTAAGGAAACTGCACCGGTAAAACGATCTCAGCACAAGAGATATTCCTCCAGGCCCCAGAGATCTGGCGAAGTATACTCCTGCTGAAAGGGCGCAAATCCACCTCAAGGACCTGTGAAATGCTGCATCGTTTTCAGAAAGCCATGCCCAGCACAGAACAGCTGCAGGAGCAGGAATCAGTAATGCTGCATTTCTGAAAAACTTCCAGTCGAGGGAAAACAGTGCAGAAAAAGGAAAAACAAGATAGAAAAGCAGCAGTGACTGAGTAGTGAGAAAGGCCGCTGCAGGAGTGGCAATCAGTGCTGCAAAGAGCATATATCGAGCGGTCAACGGGAACTCGCATCTTCAGCTGCTGCAAGTTTCTTCTGAACAAGGTGAAATTCTATGGGAGGAGCAGACTGGAATTCAAGCTCTTCACCTGTAATCGGATGGGTAAAGCCAAGGGTCTCCGCATGAAGCATCTGGTGGCCTGCCAGTCTTATGGCATCTGCAATAAGTTCTCTGTTGGCTCTGGTTGAAGAACACCCTTTGGGACGCATTCCACCGTATTTTCTGTCTGCTATAAGAGGACACTTTCGTTTTACCGACATATGAACCCTTATCTGGTGGGTTCGACCGGTTTCCAGCCTGCATTCGATTCTTGCCGCAATACCGTACCTGTTGAGAACTCTGTAGTTGGTTACCGCTCTTCTGCCCCCCTCAATCACCGTCATCTTCTGGCGGTTTCCAGGGTCTCTTCCTATGGGGCCTTCAATTCTTCCCTTCTCAGGAGAAGGGATTCCCCAGCAGAGGGCAACATACCGTCGTTTTACTGTTCTGGAAGCAAGCTGGGCAGCAAGGTGCCTGTGAGTTTCGTCATCCTTGGCAGCCATCATAAGGCCGGTGGTATCCTTGTCCAGTCTGTGAACGATACCTGGTCTCAGTTCTCCTGAAATGCCTGAAAGGGATTCGCCGCAGTGATAGAGCAGAGCATTTACAAGTGTACCCCTTCTGGTTGATGGAGTAGGATGCACCACCAGCCCTGCATGTTTATCAACCACTATCAGATGACTGTCTTCGTAAACTATGTCCAGAGGGATGTTCTCAGGGGCAAGATCAATAGGCTCAGGGTCGGGAATGTTTATGGCAACTATCTGCCCGTCCCTGAGCCTTGTGGAAGGTTTCAAAGGTGTATTCCGGTCAACCATTACATGGCCGTTTCTAACCAGGGTGCTGATATAGCTTCTGCTCAGTCCAAGATCATCCTGAAGAGCAAGAAAACTGTCGAGCCTAATTCCAGACTCACCATCCTCAACCTGATATTCCGGAATACCCAAACAGACTAGTTTTCCCTGAGAATCAGGTGGTAACCGAACTGAGTCTCAACAACACCGGACATTCCTCCCACAGGAAGAGCGAAAGCAGCTTCCTCAAAGGGAGGTACCATTTCACCTCTGCCAAACTCTCCCAGCATTCCGCCATCTGCACCGGAAGGGCAGTCGGAATAATCAATGGCAGCCTGAACGAAAGGTATTTCCTCATTCTGAATACGGGATTCAAGGCTTGTAATAAGTTCAAGAGCTTCATCCTGAGTACGGTTGAAGGTCTCATTGACGGCGCAGCCGTCGTAGCAAACAAGGATATGTCTTGCTCTGACAGTATCAGGAGGGCCATCTTCAGCTTCTGTTTCTTCCGCAACTTCCTCTGCTGCTTCATCGGCAGCCTGAACATTTCCGGTATCTGTTGTTTCTTCAACAGGCTCTCCCTCACCGCAGGCAAAAGCCAGCAGCATGACAGGGAGGAGGTATAAAAGCTTACGCATTCTTTCTCCTTTGTTTGAGTAGTGTTTTGACTCAGACAAGGAATATACTTTACCGGAGTTGACACTGTGGAGCCCTGCAACCGATAGTATGAAGTGTGCGAAGTCAAAGCATTTCAGTTTCCGCATAAAGGGAAGGAGATCCTAAGTGGACCGTACTAAAGTTTTCAGTGACAGAGTAAACAGCATGAGGCGTTCTGTTATTCGTGAACTTCTCAAACTGACAAACAAGCCTGAGATAATATCTTTCGCCGGTGGCCTGCCTGCTCCAATGACCTTTCCGGTGAACTATGTGAAGGATGCAACTGCAAAGGTTCTTGAAGAGGAAGCTGGAAAAGCTCTTCAGTACGGATCAACTGAAGGTGATCCCCGTTTAAGGGCAAAACTTGCTGAGATAATGAAGAGAAGCGGCATAGAGGCAAATGTTGATAACATTCTGGTTACAACTGCAAGCCAGCAGGGCCTTGAGATTATGGCCAAGATATTCTTCAACCCAGGCGACACATGTATTGTAGGGCTGCCTACCTATCTAGGCGGCCTCCAGGCCATAAAGAGTTACGGTGGAGTACCTGTAGGCGTTGAGCTTGATGAACACGGAATGATTCCGGAAAAGCTGGTTGAGACACTGGATCGTCTGGAAGGCGAAGGCAGAAGACCAAAGCTTATCTACATAATCCCTGATTTCCAGAATCCCGCAGGTGTTACCATGCCTGTGGAGCGCAGAAAAGAAATAATAAGAATAGCTGAAGAACGGGATTACATCATTGTTGAAGACACTCCGTACAGGCAGATAAGGTTCCGCGGAGAACACCAGACAACATTCCAGTGCCTTGCACCTGAAAGAGTACTGAGCCTCTACACCATATCCAAGATAATGCTTCCCGGATTCAGGCTGGGCTGGGCTTACGGACCTGACTGGATCATAAGCAAGATGGTAATGGCCAAGCAGTCAATGGATCTCTGCACACCTCCTTTCAATCAGGCTATCACCTACCACATGCTGGAAGCAGGAGCGCTTCAGGCCGGTCTCAAGGAAACAATAAAGCTCTACCACAAGAGATGTGACGCAATGCTTGCGGAACTTGAGAAGAACCTGGGTGATGTCCCTGGAGTTACATGGACAAAACCTGAAGGTGGCCTGTTCCTCTGGCTCACAGTTCCTGAAGGCATAAGCACCGACGCAATCTTCGAAAAAGCCATTGAAGAAAATGTGGCATATGTGCCTGGAAGTGCATTCTTCCCTGACAACGACAACCACAGATCAATGAGACTGAACTTCAGCTACAGCGATGAAGAGAAGATCAAAGAAGGCTGCAAGCGGCTGGGAAAACTGATCAAGGCCATTGTTTAAGTTGTGTCATTATTCGGAGGGGGCGCTTCTGCGTCCCCTCTTTCTGCAGGTCTGTTCAATGTGTTGTCTTGCTGATATGTTCAGGTCTGGAAAAACAGTTCTACACTCAAGAAAGGGAACTCCCTATGAACCTTTCCACAGTTTATATGGGCCTGAATCTCAGAAACCCACTGATAGTGGGCAGCTCAGGTCTCACAGGCACCACTGCCAATGTAAAGAAGTGCTATGATGCCGGTGCAGGTGCCGTGGTTCTGAAATCCATATTTGAGGAACAGATTGAATCCGATATGGGAAACATGGCAGAAGAAAGCAACTGGTATCCGGAAGCAATGGATTACATCAGTGCCTACGGAAGCGAAAATGCTGTTTCAAAACATCTGACACTTCTTGAGGAGAGCAGAAAGTCTTTTGATATTCCTGTTATTCCCAGTGTTCACTGTTTCGGCAAAGGCGACTGGGTTGAATACGGCAGAAAGCTGGAAAACTCAGGTGCCTCAGGTATTGAGCTTAATGCGTTTATTCTGCCGTCTGACCCGAGACGCAAAGGCAGGGAAAACGAGAATGTAATTCTCGATATTGTTTCCGATATGAAATCTCAGGTCTCTATTCCTGTAGCGGTTAAGATCGGACCTTACTTCTCCAGCCTCTCCGGTTTCGTTCAGGAACTTGACGGCATAGGAGCAGACGCAGTTGTAATCTTCAACAGGTTCTTCAGAATTGATTTCGATATTGAGAACCTCAAGGTTGTGAGTGGTTCCCGTTTCTCAGCCACTGAAGAAACCGAAGAAGTACTCAGATGGGTAAGCATCCTTAACCCGCTGACCAAAAACGACATCTGTGCCACAACAGGCATTCATGACGGCGCTTCTGTGGTGAAACATCTGCTGGCAGGAGCAAAAGCAGTTCAGGTCTGCAGCTCAGTTTACAAAAATGGTCTTGGAGTTATATCTGATATGCTGGGATTCCTTGCAGACTGGATGAGGAATCACAACTACAACAGCACCGATGACTTCATCGGCAAGCTGAGCCAGAACAGAAGGGGCAACCCTGCAGAACTGGAGAGAGTTCAGTTCATGAAGACATCAGTCAGAAGCTGACCTGCAGGCTGTTAAAGCCGGACACTCAACTGCGTCCGGCTTTAATGATCATCCAGCTTCCTGTACCTATAACCACAAGCCCTGAGACAAAGGTTACCGTAATTGCCTCGCCCAGAAAGATAATTGCCAGAACGGTTGCCACTGCCGGTTTAAGGAGAAATATGGTGGAGGCATTTCCTGCCCCCATCTCCTTTATGGTTCTGAGAAAAGCGATGTAAGCTATTCCGCTTACTCCCATACCCAGGTAAAGCAATGATGGAAGTTCCGCAAAGAGAGGTGCAGGATTCATGTCGATACCGCGAATGGCAAGGTAAATTCCCAGAGCAGCCAGTCCGAAGGAAAAAGAAACCACATTCACTGTGACTGGATCAATGGAGAGGGAAGCCTTTCGGGAAACCAGAATGTACAGAGCAAAAGTTACAGAGGCAAGAAGAGCATAGACAGTGCCTCTGTTCAGAGAGAACGAATAGAAATCAGTGACGATAAAGAGCCCTGACAGGCCCAGAATAAGCCCGAGCAGTCGTTTTCTGCCTAATTTCTCCCATCCGATGACTGATGCTATCAGAAGGACAAAAAGCGGATTTGAGCAGAATATCGCCGCAGCTCTTGCAGCTGAAGTGTGTTTCACAGCAAGCTGAAGGAAAGACATACTGAGAAAAGTGTTCATAACACCCATGGCAGCCATGAGAAGCATGGAGGAGGGTTTAATCTTCCCCCTCCTCCTTCTTGCCAGCATTACAGGTACAAGGATCAGAAGACCGAAGATAAAACGCCAGAGGGTAAGAACCAGCGGATCAACTGACCCCATAAGAGGTTTGCTGGCCACCTCCACTGAAGCGAACAGCAGCAGCGTGATCAGAAAACTCAGAACACCCAAGAATCTACCTGCACTCTGCCACTATCTCAATAAAGCTGTCTGACTGAAGACTTGCTCCTCCAACCAGCGCTCCGTTAACATCGCTTCCCTGCATTATCTCCCTGGCATTGGAAGGCTTGACACTTCCGCCGTAGACAATTCTCACAGCCTTTGCAAATTCTTCGCCTGCTATCTCCTTAACCCAGACTCTTATAAGGGAATGAACCCTCTGAGCCTCTTCAGGTGATGCGGTTTTACCGGTGCCGATGGCCCACACAGGTTCATAAGCTATAACGGTGTTGAAAGGAGTGGCTGCATCAAGCCCCTCAAGCGCTGAAGCTATCTGCCTCTTTACCACTTCTTCCGTACCGCCGGCTTCCCGCTCTTCAAGAAGCTCTCCCACACAGAGAACTGCTGAAAGACCGGCGTTCAGACCTGCCTCAAGCTTCTTCCGTACAATATCATCGGATTCGCCGATTATGTGCCGTCTTTCACTGTGACCTGCAAGGAACCAGGTGCATCCTGCCTCCTTGAGCATATTCACACTTATCTCACCTGTGAAAGCTCCCTTCTCCTCCCAGAAAATATCCTGGGCACCGAGACCTACACCTGCCTTGTCCGCAAGGGGGGAGAAGGACCGCAGAAGGGTGAAAGGAGCAAAGAGAATAACATCCGCACCGAAGTAGTTGATGTTTCCCTCATCCATTGCTGTGAGATAGTCCATGCCCATCTCATATGTGCCGTTCATCTTCCAGTTGGCACCTGCGAACGGCTTCACTCCCTCTATCTTGAGATACTCAAGAGCAGGGAGTTCCTCTCCCTGAAGAAGTTTCAGTGAAGCACCGCCTCCTGTGGACACATGGGTTATCTGCTCGGCAACACCTGCCTCGCGGACTGCTCGCATGCTGTCTCCACCGCCGACAACTGCATCGGCACCGAAACTTGTGGCATCTGCCATAAAAGCTGCAAGTTTTCTGGTTCCAACATCGAAAGGCGGTGTTTCAAAGAGACCCATAGGACCGTTCCACACAATGGTACGGCTCTCCATCATTGTTTTTCTGAACAGCTTTACCGTCTCAGGACCTATATCAAAACCTGCCATGTCAGAAGGAAGATCGTCAAAACGGCGGACAACAGCCTTATCTCCTTCATCCCTGCCAGGAGCGCAGACAATATCCACCGGCAGCAGCAGATTCACTCCCTGCGCTTCCGCTGCTGCAATGATGTCTTTAGCTGTCTGGATCCTGTCCTCTTCCACAATGCTTGTGCCTGTTTCAAGTCCCATTGCTCTGTAGAAGGTGAAAGCCATGGCTCCGCCGACAATGAGATTGTCCAGTTTAGGCAGCACATGCTCTATCAAAGCCACCTTGTCACTTACCTTGACTCCGCCCAGAATAACGGTGTAAGGCTTTCTGGGATGTCTTATAAGCTCGCCGAAAACCCTGAGTTCCTGCTCAACCAGGAACCCTACATAACCGCCGCCAAGTATCTCCGGTATTCCAACCATGGAAGCATGTTTTCTGTGACTGGTTCCGAAAGCATCATTGACATAGATATCTCCAAGGGCTGCAAGCTGTTCTGCGAATTCACGATCACCTGCAGTCTCCTCTGGATGGAACCTGAGGTTCTCAAGTACCAGCACCTCCCCTGGAGCCAGACCGGCAGCCATTGCTTCAACTCGCCGACCTACACAATCCCTCGCAAAGAGTATTCTGGTTTCTGTAAGTATCTCTCTGAGCCTTTCAGCAACAGGTTTCAGGCTGTATCTTGAATCTGCTTTGCCCTTTGGTCTTCCAAGATGCGAGGCGAGAACTATAGGTGAACCCTGCTCGATAAGGTGCCTTAGCGTCCTGAGAACAGATCTTATTCTGGTATCATCAAGAATACGGCCGTCTTCAATGGGAACATTCAGATCAGCTCTTAGGAATATCCTCTTGCCGCCTGTCTTCAGGTCTCTGATTGAGGGGTACTGCATATCAGAACCCCATCTTCGCCATCTTGATCAGCATGTCTACCATTCTGGATGAGTACCCGAACTCATTGTCGTACCAGGATAGAACCTTTAGCATTCTGGGGCCTATCATCTTGGTTATGCTGCTGTCAAAAATGCTGCTGTGTGAATTACCTACAATATCAGTTGATACAAGGGGCTCATCGGTGTACTGAAGCACATTGACAAGCTGAGTCTCCGCTGCTTTCTTCATGGCAGCATTTACCTCTTCAGCTGTAGCGTCTTTCTCAAGGATACACACAAGATCAACCAGTGAACCGTCTGGAACAGGAACTCTTACTGCCATGCCGTCCAGTTTCCCCTTAAGCTCAGGAATAACAAGAGCAACTGCCTTTGCTGCGCCTGTAGTGGTGGGAACAACATTCATAGCCGCAGCTCTTGCCCTTCTCATATCACTGTGGGGAAGGTCGAGAATCCGCTGGTCGTTGGTGTATGCGTGAATGGTTGTCATTACACCTGATTCAATACCGAAGGTGTCGTTAAGCACCTTGGCAACCGGAGCAAGACAGTTGGTAGTGCAGCTGGCAGTTGAAATAACATCATGCTTCGCCGGATCGTATAAATCGCTGTTCACACCAAAAACCACTGTCAGGTCGGCACCCTTATCGCCTTTTGCAGGAGCGCTGATGAGAACCTTCTTTGCTCCAGCCTGAATGTGCAGGGAAGCCTTCTCTCTGGTTCTGAAGAAACCTGTGGATTCAACGACTATGTCAACACCCATTTCCTTCCATGGAAGCTGGGAAGGCTCAGGCTGCCTCAAAACCTTGAAGGAATCGTTTCCAGCCTTTATCCTGTCTCCTTCAATACTGATTTCTCCAGGGAAAACACCGTGAACCGAGTCATACTTGAGCAGATGGGCAAGCATTGAAGGATCAGTGAGATCGTTCACTGCCACTATGTCTATATCGTCTGTTTTCAGTGACTGTCTGTAGACAAGTCTTCCAATTCGTCCGAATCCGTTTATCGCAACCTTTACAGCCATTTTCAACCTCCTGTCAGCCGAAGAAAAGTTCAGCTGTTTCAATATCCTTCTGTGGAACTGTCTTCAGAGTACCTACTGCCTCAGACAAATCAGCGGCAACAACTTCTGTACCTCTAAGGGAAGCCATTTTCCCGTTCTCTCCACTCTCGGCAATCTCAACTGCCTTCACGCCGAGCCTTGTACCAAGAACTCTGTCAAAAGCAGAGGGAGGACCGCCCCGCTGAACATGCCCGAGAACCACCTGTCTGGTCTCCAGACCTGTTCTGTCCTCTATCTCATTCTTAAGCACTTCACCTATGCCGATACCTGTACCAAGCTGAACATGCCCGAATGAATCCTTCTCAGCAGAATGGTAGATGTGACGGGCCAGCTTTGGATCAATGGCTCCCTCAGCAACAGCTACCAGTGCGTACCTTCTTCCTTCTGCATATCTTTTCTTCAGTAATTCACAAACCTGATCAATGTCAAATTCTTTCTCAGGAGTAAGTATGACATGGGCTCCCCCTGCCATTCCTCCGTGAAGTGCCATCCAGCCGGCATGGCGTCCCATAATCTCAACCACCATAACTCTCTCGTGACTCCTGGCGGTGGTTTTCAGCTTATCAAGTGCCTCCATCACATAGTTGACAGCTGAATCAAAACCGAATGTGTAATCAGTTGCAGAAAGGTCATTATCAATCGTCTTGGGAACACCCACAACTGCAACACCCATATCTGCAAGAATATTGGCCACTCCCAGAGTGTCTTCACCGCCAACGGCAATCAGAACATCAACATTGTTGGAAGCAAGTGTCTCCTTTATTTTTTCAAAACCGTTCTCGACCTTACGGGGGTTGGTTCTGGAAGAAAAGAGCATGGTTCCGCCAACGGTATGCATGTCTCGAACAGCATCCCTGTTCAGAGTAATAAAGGTATTTTCAATTGCACCCTTCCAGCCTCTGAGAAAACCAATCACATTGTGGCCTTCAGACTCTGCCCTTACCACAACGCCCCTTATAACCGCATTCAGTCCCGGCGCGTCACCGCCACCGGTAAGTATGCCAAAACGCACTTATCTACCTCCTGATTTTCTCCTGAAAACGGCAGGGAGATTCCGCTGCCGAGATTATATTGTCTGCCAGCAGTTTGAATTCATCAAGGGTAAGGGATTGCCCTCCGTCAGACAGGGCTTTTTCCGGTGCAGGATGCACCTCAACCATAACCCCGTCTGCGCCGGCTCCTATTGCTGCCATGGAAAGGGGAAGAACAAGATCCCGCCTTCCTGCCGCATGGCAGGGATCCACAACAACCGGAAGACTGATGGAATCTCTGGCAAGGGGAACAGCTGAAATGTCCAGAGTTGATCTGGTCCAGCTCTCAAATGTCCTTATTCCCCTCTCGCAGAGAACTATCTGCTCGTTTCCCTCCTTGAGTATGTATTCTGCCGCAAGCAGCCACTCCTCAACTGTGGCCATGAAACCCCTTTTCAGCAGAACAGGCATTCCGCTGCGGCCTATCTCACTGAGAAGCACAAAGTTGTGCATATTTCTGGCTCCAACCTGAAGCATATCCACATACTCTGACGCAATCTCTATCTGCTCAGGTGACATAACCTCTGAAACTACCGGAACACCAAACTTTTTACCTGCTTTTCCAAGTATCTTCAGAGCATCTTCACCAAGTCCCTGAAAGGAATATGGAGAGGTTCTGGGTTTCCACGCACCGCCTCTGAGCATTGCTGCACCGCTGCTTACCACCGCATCGGCGGTGAGCATTGCCATTTCTTCGTTCTCTATGGAACAGGGACCTGCAATTACAACCACATCGGGACCGCCGAAAACAACATTTCCAACACTCACACGACGGACCTGCATGCTATCCTCTTTCCAAATTGCTCATGATGAAACGAACCGCTTCCCGAATCATGCTGTCTGACAGTGGCCCCGGGTTATGGCCCATGGCATTTTTCACCTGTTCCTCCACCCAGTTCGGATTGAATCCGGCATCTATCTTTTCCATGAGTTCAGCCCTGGCGTTGAGAAGTCTCACAAGATCAACATCCAGCCTCAGAAGCTCAGATCTGTAGTCAGGTACTGCGTCTTCTCTGCCAATTCTGGACCTGTCCAGCTTTCCTGAAGCTGTTCTTGGAAGACCCAGAACAAAACGATATTCTCTGGGCATCTTGAAATCTTCAAGAAGGGTTCCCAGAAAGCTTCTGAGTTCCTGAACAGAAAGCTCTTCTCCACCACGGAGAACCACATAAGCAACAGGAGCTTCTCCTCTTCCAGGAAACTGTTCTCCTGTAACACAGACATCCCGTACAGCAGGATGCTTGAGAATTGCAAGTTCCACCTCACCAGGATAGACTTTCAGGCCTGACGCCTTGATAAGTCCTCCCCGTCTTCCAATAAAGTAAAGTCGTTCTTTTCTTCTGGTAAAGATGTCACCTGTTCTGTACCAGCCTTCAACAAGCATACCTGAAGTATCGGATCTTTCCCCCAGATACCTGTTGACAATCCCCTCGCCGGCGATCCACATCTCTCCCCGGCCATGGCCTTCAATGATTCCCTCTTCACCTCTGAGCTGTATGCTGTACCCTTCAGCCACATGGGAAAAGCCCTCTATTCCAGGGTCACCGATAAGCACCACACCGGAGGTTTCTGTGCTTCCCCAGACAGGGGTTACATTTATTCCGGTTCGTTCATGGAAGGAACCCAGGAACTGATCGGTTACTCTCATCCCTCCTGCCTCAACTATTCTCAAGCTGGAAATATCAGTGTCGTCACGGCTTGCGAGACGACTGAGGGCATCAAGTTGAGGAGGAAGCCCCATAAGGAATGTAACCGAATGATCCTTTATTCTCTTTGCGTGCTGTCTTGGATAAACCGAAGGTTCAAGTACAGTTTCTGCACCAAGATACAACCCGCGCATAAATATCTCGTGCGGGTGTCCTATTACTCCGAAGAGTGACATGAGTATGTCGTCAGAGGTAAGTTCCAGCGCATCACAAACTGAAGCTGTGTTGACCATCAGCTCACGATGTGTGCTTACCGCAACTTTCGGCAACCCTGTGGTACCGCTTGTGACATTGAGATAGAAGTCATCAAGATTACCAATCTGCGGCACCCCCTGTGCAGAGAGAACAGGTGAAAGAAGGTCGTTCCTGCTGAAGGGAAGGAGAGTGCCTGCTCTCCAACTGTCACTGTCCATATCTTCCCAGCAGAGAATGAATCTTTTCTGCCACCTGTTGAAAACCATTTCCCTGTCTTCTGAAAGCCATCCGGAATTCAGACCCAGGAACCTTCCGCCGGCTCTGGATACAGCGGTAAATGCAACAGGAAGGCCACAGGAACGGTCAACCTGCACACCAATAATTGTACCCTTTTCCACGCCGGCATTCTTAAGCCTTCCAGCAAGGTGCTCAGACGCATTATGCCACTGGGCAAAAGTAAGAGAACTTTCGCTGTCGATAATAGCCGGTTTGTCAGGTATCTCCATGGCCCACTTTTTCAGCAGGCCATGAACTGTAAGATTCTCTCTAATCAACCTTTTTTCCGCACTCCGGACAGAATTTGCTGCCTGAGGGAATTTCAGCGCCGCACTCGCACTGCCTGCCTGCTCCCACTTTGGCGCCGCACTCAGGGCAGAACTTGCTGTTATTGGGAACCGGTTTGCCGCATGAAGAGCACATTTCTCCCATGGGTTTTCCGCATTCAGGACAGAACTTGCCTTCAGGTACCTGCTTGCCGCACGCGGCACAGGCAACCAGGGCAGCTGCCGGCGCAGCTCCTCCGCCTGCAGGCTGACCCATTGCGGCACCCATCTGATTGGCCATTGCCATTCCCATTCCGAGACCGGCACCCATTCCAACACCGGCGCCTGCAGCTCCACCGCCTCCTGCTGTGGCCGCATCACCCATTGCAGTTGCAGTCTTGAACCTCATGTAGGCATTCATGTCACCTATGGCGCCCATTGCGCTTCTCTCATCAATGCGCTTCTGAACCTCTTCTGGAGGGGTAATAGCACTGATATAGAAGTCAACAAGCTCAATACCGTACTTGCCGCAGTCATCTGCAAAACGGGTTTTTGCCAGTGTACCTATCTCATCATAATAGGCAGGAAGATCGAAAATGGTCTCAATGGTCTCTCCGAGAAGATCAGTGAGCCTGGAGATAATAATGTTCTTCAGGAACCCCTCAATGTCTCCTGTGGAGTACCTTCCCTCGGTTCCAACCAGTTTGTTCACAAAGAGCTGGCTGTTTACCACCTTCATCGAGAAGTTACCGAAGGCTCGAAGTCTGACCATGGAGAGTTCCTTGTCACGGAAGGCTATAGGCTCCTTGGTTCCCCACTTCATGTCGGTGAAGGTCTTCTTATTCACATAGTAAACCTCGGCGCGGAATGGAGTTCCCTCACCTGCAAACGCCCAGTCTACTACTCCTGCCAGCAGAGGAATGTTCTGTGTGGTGAGCGTGTGTCTTCCAGGGCCCAGAACATCCATTGCCTTGCCATCCCTGAAGAACACTGCTTCCTGGCTCTCTCTGACCACACACTGGCTGCCCAGGCGAAATTCGCCTGAACCGCCTTCAGGAACCCTGTGGACTATTTCCTTACCTGTATTATCTAAAAATTCTATTATTTCAGGTCTCTTGAACATCGTTATGCCTCCTAGTCAATAGGTGTGTTGTTCTGGAGGTCAACCATCAGGGCACTGCGGCCTTCCACCTTGTGAATGAACTGGTCCAGGCCGGCAATACCCGCCTCAAGAGACTCTTTGATACCATCTCCGGACTCCACAGCAGAGCCTATGGCCTCAAAGTCGAACTGAAGACTCTCCACATCTTCGGTAAGAGCACAGTCAAACTCGTAGAGCCTGTCCAGCTCCTCCTCCTGTACCTTGTGCATATCAAACCAGCCCCTGTATCCTCTGGAAGCATATCTGACAAGATCAGCAGCCTTCTCCAGCTTCTTTGTAAGACGGTCGAATCCACCTGCTGCCTTCAGCGCAGCAGGCCCCTTCAGGTTCACAAGACTGTCAGTGGCTATAGTTTTCAGGGAATCAAGCTTATCAGCAAGCATCGACCTGAAGAGAGCATCGTTGTCTCGTCTCTCCTCTTTTCTCTTGTAACCCTTGTATCCTGGAATTATCCTGATGGCTTTTTCCAGGAAATTCAGCTGTCTTCCTTCACTCATTCTTTTCCTTCCTCCTGACTGCTCAATTAACTGTATTCATAATATCATACCTACTTGCCTGAAGCCCTTCTCGTCAATGCGGAATCATTGGAATGAAAAACCTCAAATGCGAATTCTGAAAGCTCTTAATCACACAGGCAGTGTAAGGAATTCCGCACAGGAACAGCCTGCTATGCCTAATGTATCCGAAACCCATGGTAAATAACACACTGCAGAATCAGAAACATGACATGCTACTGCCTTACCGATCTGATGTTCCTGTTGTGCTCACTGGCAGTTCTGGCAAACAGGTGAAGCCCTGAACCGTCCTCTCTGCTTACGAAAAAAAGGTAACCTTCAGCTGTGTCAGGTTCAGCCACTGCCATGAGCGATGCAGTACCTGGAGAACAGATAGGCGCAGGAGGAAGCCCCTGATTTCTGTAGGTGTTGTAGGGGCTTTCTATTTCCAGGTCACTGTAAAGCAGCTGCTGGTGAACCTCACCCAGGGCATACTGCACAGTAGCACAGCTTTCCAGACGCATGCCGATTCTCAGCCTGTTAATAAATACCCCTGCCACCTGTGCTCTCTCAGCATCAGATGCAGCCTCCCGCTCCACTATAGAAGCAAGTATTACACCCTGAAAAGGGGTAAGCCCTAACGCCTCACAGTCAGTTTTCCACTCCTGGTTCATTATCTGCTGACCTGAAGCCACTATTCTGTTAATCACCTGATAAGCCATCAAGGTATCAGCAAACTCGTAGGTTTCAGGAAACAGATACCCTTCAAAGCAAGGTATTCCCATTGCATCCAGATACTCAATCTCCTCGGAAAGGGCATAGAGCTCATCTTCAGAAAGGTTCAGGGATTCAGCAAGAACAGATATGCTTTCCTCCATTCGCAGCCCTGGAGGAAGTGTAACCCAGGAAGTTGGCACCGGAATCACATCTCCCCTGCTGAACATTCCCAGCATGGAGTCAGTGCTCATGGTGTCAGAGACCAAGTATCTCCCTGCCTGCAGCGCTGAACCTTCAAAGGCCAGCTTATACCTGAGAAGCACAAACCACCTGCTTCTTACAAGAGAGCTGTCCTCCATGGCTTCTGCCACTTTCCTTACTCCCCATCCTGGCTTAATGGTGAACTCAATTGACCTTCCAGTTCCAGGAGGAGTCTTCATTCTCAGAAAAAGCAATCCTGCTGCAGCCAGAATTACGATAAGCACTATTGCGACTTTTCTCATAATATCCCCAGATATCTTTTAAGTATTTCGCAGGCAGCCACAGAATCGGCCCTGCCTTTTCTGTCTTTTCTGCCAACAAGCCTTGCAGCTTCCTTTGATGATCCTGTTTCCCTTTCAAAGTGTACAGTATATCCATTTTCATCCAGGATCGCAGCGAAACTCTCTACCTCCCTGCTTAATTCAGTGTGTTTTCCAAGAGCTGTGAGAGGCAGGCCAAGAACCAGTTCAATGGCTTCATATCTTTCCTGAAGCTCTGAAAGTCTTTTCAGAATAAGCTCCCTGCTGCCCAGCACAGGATCCAGCGGAAGCACAATACCGCTGAGGTAAACTGCCATGCCTGTTCTTTTTCTTCCGTAGTCAATTCCGATGAGAGTCATCAGAAAACCCTTTCACGAAGGTTCTTAATACCTGCACGGAATGATGCAATACTTACTGTAAATCCCACTGGAAGCATCAGGTACAGAATAGAATCTCTAACTGGCTTGGCAAGCATGAGTTCTGTAAAGTTATCGGTCATATATTTTTTGGTAACCCATGAGAGAACCCCAACCATGAACAGAACAAAGCCCACTGACGCAAAGGCGGATATGATGCCTCCCTGCCCGCTGGATATACTTACTGCGCTTCCTGCCTCTTTTCTCATAAACAGACATCCCGTTGAGATGTTGATTGTAGAAAGGGTAAAGGCAGTGATGAAAATACAACCTACCGACTCCACCTGAAGCAGCGGCCCTGCCCCTATGCTCATTGTGGAGAACCAGGCAAGGATGCTTGCAGGAATAACTGAAAGAAAGAGAGTCTGACTCCACTTGGAACCGTAAAAAAGTTCTCTTCCCCTGGGAAGCTGTATTAGAACATGAAGTCCTGGAGCCTCCATGCTCGGAGCTGGAAAGGCAAAACGAACCATCATGGTAGCCACTGCAAATGCGCTGAAGGAGATGTTTATAAAAACCCCTACAGCAAGCCAGTAAGGATTGGTGAAGTCCATGGGGAACCTGCCGAGGTTTATCACATAGATAGCAAACATTCCGGTAAGCAGCCCCAGCTGGCTCCACTGAACCGGATCCCTCATGAACATAAGCAGGTCCTTCTGAAATACTGTTGAATACCTTCCACCATCTTTAAAGAACATGGGAGACCTGTATCTTACCTCTGCCACTGCTGACCTGTTCCATGCCTCAAGAAACTTCCAGGATGCTGCTGTCAGAGCAGCAGCGGCAAGAACAACAGCTTCAACGGTCAGAATAAGAGCTGCATTTCCGTTACCCTTTACCATTGCCTGAAGGAAAAGGGAATGGGGCCAATAGCCTCTGCTCTGCCCTGGAAGGTCGGATACAAAATTCTGCAGTCCTCCAAGCTGCATTCCAGGCGCTTCCTGAATAATAAGATCAGAGCTGGTTCCGCCGGCAAAAAACACAACTGCCCCGCATCCTGCTATAAGAGCAATTCCTCCAAACAGTTTCCATCCGGAAGGTCCTCCGGCCCACCCCAGAAGCACTGTTAAAAGTGTTCCTGCAGAAAGCCAGACCAGAAGAAGCAGGGGATAAAGAAGAAGTCCCCTGCTAAGATAAACAGTGGTGAATTCCAGACCTTCAGCAAATGCGATAAGAATAGGATAACCCATAAGAAGCATGGTCCATCCTGCATTGAACCAGCTCTGCAGCACAGATGAAGCAGCGAGAGAACTGCGCCTGACAGGCATGGCCATCAGCAGAGTGGATCTTTCAGACCGATACAGGGCTGAATTCCCTGTAATAAGAGAAGAAACCCCCACAAACACCCCGAATGCAAGAAGCGCCATACCAAACAGGCGGGATGCCAGAGCAGTGCCAAAACCGAACAGATCCGCATCAAGTGAGGCCAGATACCTGAAAAGCCCACGAAACATGAAGAAAAAAGCTCCTGCCATGACCAGAAGAGTAACCGCACCGGCTATAAGCTTCAGCCTGTTGTTCTCCCATTCATTGGCAACAGCCCCGAAAAAGGAGCGAAACTGAATTGAAAGCAGCAGGAAAAAGTGCTGTATCATAGGAAAAAGATACTATCAGAAACTGGAGAAGGCACGAAGGATTTCTCCGTAATAAACAATATGGTAATCCTTTTCAGGATATACTTCAGGACCTGCGTCTGTTATGAATCCCCCTGGGTCCATAGGCTGTCTGTACATTTTTCTGCACTCCAGCACAAGGGTCGCTTCCCTGTAAGAAGGGGCCTGAACCTTTTCAGAGGGAACAGGTGTAAGAGAGGTCTCCGCCAGCTTGTTCCTGTCCCTGCCTGATACAGTTCCCAGAAGCTGCAAATCGCCATGATACTCTTCAGAAAAACCGCAGAGGGTAAATGAGTCATGCCTGTCGAGAAATTCCAGTGTGTATCTCTGGGGCCTGACAACTATCTGCGCAAAGGGTCTGTTCCACATGCACCCTATACTTCCCCAGGCTACTGTCATCATATTGAAATCTTCCATGGTTCCTGCAGTGAGAAGGAGCCATCTCTCCTTCCAGAGCTTAACTACCTCATTTGTTACTCCATTTTTCATTTCAGTTCCTTTTTACAGCAAGAGGTTCTCTATTTCACTATACAAAACTGAAAATACCATCTCCTGCAGCCTGCAGCTAGTGTCCTGTCATGCTTCGGATGTGGAGAGTATGCGCAGTTATTATCTGTTCAGGTGAGGCGCAGGTGAGGGCGCATAGCCGGAGGCTATGCAACCGAGTCTGCAACGCTGCCTGGGCAGATAAGAACAAGCAGAATCCGTCATCTGAGGTTTGACAGGACACTGGAAAGAAAACCGGTGATTCAGCTGTGGCATAATGAAGGTGAAACGCAGAACGCCACTTGACACTGGGAAAAAAGCTATTGAAGCATTGAAAAGGTTTTCTGCATCTCAAGAAAGAAATCCTTTATAAATTAGAAATTGAGAGCCAGTGCGTAGAAATGAAACAAATGGTCGATTAGAAGTATCATAGCTGGTGTTTTTTCTTAATGCCTTAACAGATAGAAGAAACAGGCTGTGAAGTCAGGCAGGGGTAACGAATGGAATTTTATGAGCAAACCGGTTACTTCAGATAAGTACAACTTTCATTGTTTGTGTTATCTCACCATGTTGAACAGCAATAACATAAACACCTCTCGGCAGAGAGAGCGCTTCTATTCTCTCTTCTGTTGCAGTGCATTGGCGAGTTTCATGCCTTACAACACGCCCTGAAAGATCGAAGACAGAAAATACATATTCTGAGTTTATGAAACCCCCGGGCATTTGCAGAATAAATGAATTAGTTACAGGATTCTCTGCCAACACAACCATTTCTATGCCGTTAATATTTTCTTCATGCTCAACTTGAATATCTTTATTTTCAATATTATCATACAGAACCTTGTCTAGTTCAGGCAATTCAACAATAAGGCTGCACATTTCGCCATAAGGAGGATAACTTGATTGAGAATTCCAGTATGTCACAAGAACTGAAGTATCTGACGCAGCTTCAATATCAGTTATTATGCTCCCCCAGAATGTAGCCTTTAAAGAATCCATAGGACCAGCATACCATGTAGTGTCTGTAACTACTTCATTAATAACCACCCCCTCTACTGAATGCACACACACTATACTGCCTGCGGAATAACCAAGAGTTGTACCGTAAGGGCTGGAACCATACTGATAGCGACAGTCATGTATAGCGCACCATACAAAGTCACCCTGCCTCCATTCATAACTAACCGAGGAAACCGGTGGATCGCCCGGAGAACTTGGAATACTACCAAAGTTGTAGTACTCTGTCGGCAGTCTAAAATACTTATGAGAATCTTTTCCGCAATCAAATGCTAATACATATGCTGTATCACCCATTATATTATAAGTATCGTACCTCATGAGAAAACCGTTAATCAACGGAGAGTCTCCAAGGAAAGCGGCAGTGTTTAATGAACAGGGAAGATCAACAGTTATAACTCTGTCAAGAGCTGTTCCTGAATATCTGGTAGGACTAACCTCATAAAAACCGAGAGCAGTCCCCCAGATATTGCTCATGTCATAGGGTGCTCTATCATGATTATCGTCAGTCCAGGCACCGGTAATAGTATCTCGGGGAAAAGCCACGGTTGCAGGATTCGAGTCAAGATGATTGCCTGCGAGATCCGTGGGACCCAAGACTCCGGCATTGATACACAACTGAATTCTTCCTGTATACTCCGGACGGTAAAAATTACTGCATTCGTAACACTGCCAGAACGCCCCGTTATCCTGTTCGTAATCAGGTTGAGGACCCAGCTGTGAATTCCATTCTACAGGAAAAAAGGAAGCATTTGAATCCCAAGTGATCGAACCACCTGACTCAGTACGCATTTTAACATCATATCTGCTCGTTCTCATTCTCTCAGAGTACTTAACAGCAATACCAAGTGTGTTCCGATAGTCAGGAAAATACGCATTTTCAGAAAAAGCCAGTTCCATTCCAGATCCCGGATCATTCGGCGCTGCCAATTCCCACTCTGACTCATATAGCACTTTAAAGTTCCTGTCCTGATAAACAATTACTTCCTCTACATACGGCAAATAGTTGTCGACCACAACACCCCTGATATTGCCTGCTGATTCCGGCTGAGATATATCAACAGCCGGCAAGTACCTTTTCAGTGCAGTTTGAGTTCCCTGACTGACTGCCTTTGCCAGAACGGCATATCTTCCGTCATAGTACCTGGCGCAGCTGTAATGATTGGCTAAAGGATACAGAGAATTCAACCCAAGCCTTGTGTCCCACGCCCCTCTGCAAAATTCTCCAGCGTTCCAGTCACTGTTCCGGTTGTACGGTGCAGTCCACACATTATCCAGGCAGTTACTGCCTGAACCAAGTGACTCAGTTCCGCTGTTAGTTACAGTAACAAAATTCTCATACGAATTTGCACATTTAGAATACACCGCAAGAAATTCCGGCAGATATACTGAACTGTCTCCATCATGAGGAAGAAAACTGCTCATATTAAACAGTGTTCGCCATCCATGCAGCATAACATCATAATAGCCACTTTTACTAATACTATGTATTGGATAAGGGTTCTGAATTGCTATTGTATAACTTATTTCTCTTACTCCGCATGAATCTCTATCTAAATTGCCATTCATTGCAGAGTATGGATGCAGCACTATGTCTACTATCCCATATATATTTTCCTGATTAATGTAGTTCAGCTGGGTTACATCATTAAAAAACAGAGCACCTTGATAATCCACTCCGCCCCAGGATACTGCACCAAAAACAGGAATGTCATAACCTGCTGGAACATCAAGTGAATCAAAGGGATTCACATACCCTTTCTGAGGACAAGGAGGAGGTGGTTGAAAAGCTTCATCTGTTAACCAGGCCAGATGAACATGACGCCCCAGAGGATGCGCACAGCAGACAGCTACAGTGTCAGTGTATGCCTTTCCAATTATCAGTTCATCTGGCTTTTCTGAATAGTCCAGGTGCTCCAGTGTCCAGCCATTCGATGCGCTGAAATCAGTTGAGAGCATTACAGCGCAATCAATACTTGTACTGTCATGTCTTGCAATATAACATATGTAATTAATTTCGTTCTCATGCGGAACCAAAGCTCTTTCATCAGGTAAAATGGGAAAATCAACTCCTGTATGAAACTCCGCAAAGCCGTTATAGTCTCCGTAGCCCTTTATTGCATAATGATTGCTGCTGGGGTACTGTATTGATAAGACCATCAGATATATTATTATTTTCATTAGTCTGCTCCTATTCCATAGACAACAAACCTTCCATCAATACATGTGCACATTGCTGTTCCGTCATCAGAAAGCTCACCAAAGCTTGTGAATGGAATCCTGAAATCTGTGCCGCCTATTGTGTAAGTATTCGCATCTCGTCTTGAACGCTCACTCCACAATACAGTACCATCTAAGTCTGCAAGTATAAGAATCCTGTCATCTGGAAAATGTTCTACGCTGTATAGCATAATTCCATTATCAGAGAATGACATTGGTGACATTGTTCGCATAGGTCCATACGCTATTGAATACACAATAACACCTATTATATTATCATTATTTTTATAATTATGTATTCTAATAAATCTTTCGGATTCTGTCCAGCTGAAAGTACCGTAAAACAAGCTGCCGTCGGGGCAAAACATAATAGTTTCCATGAAATCATTATTATTATCTATAGTCTCCAGTAATTGGCCATTCACCGCATTAATTACGAATATTTTATGCGCATCGAAAACTGCAAATTTCAGGTTATCTGAATCTGCGGCAGTCCGCTGCAACTGAACCGCTACTGGCAGATCAGCCTGCTCCCATATCTGCTCCCCTTCACCGGTGAAGCCGTAAAGTGTCCAGCCGTAGCCGTACATCACAACAGAGCCGTCATCGACCATGTCGAAGATCATGCTGCCGCCTCCACGATAGGAAGTGACTGTATTGCAGTGGTTCAAATCTTCATCGTAAAAGGAAATACCGCCGCCGTGCAACACAGCCACTGACCCTTTGTTGCTCACAAGCAAACTTCCGATTCCTCTTCCATCGGCGCAATTAAATACTTCCTTTTCACCTGTATCTGTATTGACACGCATAGCATTGGGAACTGTACCTCTGGAGGCTGTAAGAACAATATAGGTGTTGTCAGGTGAGTAATAACATCTGTTTGCCGGAAAGCTGTATTCGATAGTTTCCGGTGCAGCGCCTTCTGAAAGCACGGTGATATTATCAGTGTTCACAAGAACAAGCCGCCAATGCTGGCTGTCGTCTGCTTCAACAAAAGACGCTCTGCCTATCTCAATGTTCAGTGGAGTTCCATACACCGAAACATCAATACTTTCCCGAAGAGTTACCTTGCCGTCAGCAGGTAAATACTCCCCTGAAGGGAACTCATGCAACGATGAACTGGTAGTTAGTGAGGTAACAGACAGTATAATTATTATGATTGGCATTCTCAGCTCCATCCTATACTAAAGACTTCAACTATGAGCTTACCATATAACAATATTCGGTCTTCCGCGCTCTGTCTTTAGGCACTGGGAGCGAACAAAACTTATCTACAGAAATATATCCAATCCCATAACAACTTCATGAGAGCCTTTGTAGATATGCTCTATCAGTTCCTCTTTCACAGCCACACCGTCAAGGTACTGGCTTTGATAGTGATAAGCACACAGGACACTCTCCAGCAGTCCCACTGATAATCTAAACCGAATCCAAGACCCAGCCCGGTTTTCAATGCACTGGAAGGTCTGTAACCTCCGACTCCCATGTACATAGAAGAGCCTTCGATTACGCTGGGAAGCCTTGTAAAAGCATAGCAGGCTATTTCATCTGAATCAATAAGTCTTATCTCTGTACCCAGTATACCGCCTTTCATGAAAGGAAAAGCTGCAGATGCGCCAACAAGAATTTTCTGTGTGTAACGGTGGTCTCCGGTAACATATCCTGCCCATAAGTCTGTATACCCAAGGCTGCCTGCAACCGATAACCTTGCAGCAGGCTCTGAATGTTTCCATGAAGATGAAAAAGAAGAATCCTGTCCGCTGGCCCAGGAATGTAAAGAAGTACATTCGCCATCACCGAATCTTACCCCAGCTGAAATACCTGCGCTATTTCGCCAAAACTGCCTGCAAGGAGAAGCATTCCTTCACTAAGTTCACCTCTGGAGTCTCTTTGCATAAACTTGAGCTGTTCAGCGGTTCCGTCGGGCTTTGCCAGATACTCAATAAGTCTTGTTTCCATGTCGTAATCAGTCACAGTGGTCAGCCCTGCACCTAAGGCAATTTCACCAATTTTTTTGCAGCTGCAAATGAAAAACCCGGGCCTGAAACTCCAAGATTGTATCTATAGGGATCTTCGCAGGTGTAATGATATGAAACCTCCTCACGCCAGCCTGTAAGATGCCCTGATACAGAAATAATTTTTCCATTCATTTTAGCCAGAGACGCAGGATTTGAGAAAATGGAAAAAGCTGAACAGTTATCAGAAACCCAGCTCCCGCAGAGCCCGGCGGTAATCCCGTCGTATGCCAGAATTCTTCCTCCATAACCTCCTGAATCCCAATAGCCATAAGACAAGGCCTGAAAAACAATTACTGTAAGAATAATTATTGTCAGCTTCATTGGAAATACTCCTGACCTTTAAACAGTATATTTAATGCCAGTATTCAAGACAAGTCTCTTCGGTTGCCAGTATAAGTGACTGAAACAGTAAAAGGAACGATGTTTGCATTGTTAAGCTGTTTAGTACAATGAGCATTTTCCTCTGTCAGAAAAAGTTAATGTCGATAAATTGCTGAACCGTATTGACAACGAATGCCTTTCCTGCAGGAGGAGGCAATGTCTTCACCGGCCCGGAGGGGATGATAAATTATCTGCAACATTATGCAAAACAGTTCCTTCGTAAGCGATTCGGAGTACCTGGACTTTGCTCTGGTGACCTTCATCGACCGCTGCAGCTGGAACGGAGAATACCTGGACACATACACACTGCCTGATCGTGCATAAACTTTGCATCAATGCTTCCTGAAGGGATACTTGTAGTGCGGAACTTTCAGGAGAGCTGCCTGAAGATTATGGAAATAACTGAATATCCGCAATAATAATTTCCAAGGATAGCACTTATTCAGATCCGGTTATCAGCACTGCGGCTTCATAAAAGCAAGGCCGCCTCTTTTGAAGCGGCCTGTGAATGCTGGTTTCTACTGGGGAGGTACAAGATTGAATGGCACAGTAACCGGCAGATTGCCTGTCTGTTCAGGAGCAGGACCGAAATTCAGCCCCTGTATCGCTGAGGTTACAGTGCTCTGAAGGCTTGAGAGGGGACCAGGGCAGCTTACTGAAACACCGGTTACAGAACCGCTGGGAGTAATGGAGAAGTTAATTGTGATAGTTCCACCAGCACCTGGATTGGTTCGAAGAAGGCTCTCATAAGCTGTCTGAACCCGCATCTTAATAACATTCACCCTTCTGCGAATATCACTCATGTTCCTGTAGCCCAGATCAATAGCTTCCCCTGAAGCACTGGCGCTGAAAGTGACCTGAGCTGCCTGGTGCACTGCCTGCATTTCGCTGGAACTGACAGTTTCAGCAGAAGCTGCAACTCCGCCACCTCCGCCTGCAAGGCCTGAAAGCCCTCCTGAGCCTCCGCCACCTGCACCGGCAATCAATGCCTGCCCGGTCTGCCCGGAAGCAAGCCCTGCTCCTGAAGAGGCAGCGCTCTGAAGGTCGCCTATAAATCCTGCTCCTCCGCCTGCTGTTCCAGTTCCGTAAGCTGCGAATCCGATACTGTTAAGCACATCACCTGCTGCATCTGCACCTTCTGCAGCTCCACTTCCGCCACCGCCGGAACCTTCACCTGTACCTGTTCCGGAATTACTCTCTATATCCGCTGCAGGCATATCGCTTATAACTTCCTCACCGAGGCCTATTGCCTCAGGTGGAGTTTCAGAGAGTTGAGCAATCCTGGCGCTGGGTGCATTTCTAAGTATATGTGTCTTTGATTCCTTCACAACAGTAATGAGCCTGTCTGCAGCTGCTCCCATAAGAAGAGCTGCTGCAAGGCCGATACCGAGAATTATTTTGAATCTGTCATTCTCGTTTCTACTTATGTGAAAAGCTACCTGCTCATGTGGCCTGCAGGCAAATTTTCTCCAGTCATAAAGTGCAGGCTTCTCCGGTTTTCTGGGAATGACCGGCTTAGGCCTGGGTGTTGGCTTGACAACCTTTGCAGGAGGCTCAGTAAAACCGAAGAACACCTCTGTATTACCAATTGTAAAAACACCGGATACATTCCGGTCAAAAACCCAGATGTAAGGTTCTCCCGGCTTTTCCTGCTTGAGGAGGTGTCTTTCAATAAGAGTAGCAAAAGGGACAACACTGCCTTTTACCTCTACACCGCCTTTGATCTCCGGAAGAAGCTTGAGAATGTACTTATTGCCTTTTTCAGGCTCAAGAAGAGTGTGTATTCTGGGCAGATTCCCGCTGTCAACAGATACTGTATTGTAGTCAGCTTTACCGATGGTCATTATTCCCGCATTCGGAAATACTTCTCTGCGACCTGAAGGATCTTCAATAATAATCTTGAGAACACGCTTGTCAGGAACAAATTCCTTCTCAGGCTCTTTTTTCACCGGCGCTGGTTTTCTGGCAGGTTGTTTCTTAACGGTTTTTTTCGGAGGGTCAATGAAGCCGAAATGAATAACATAGGGACCAGCAGTAACCATACCATGGTCTCCATAATTCACTTTAAGAACATAATGACCATTAGGATCTGCAGTAAAAATGCCCAGACCTTTTAGATCACTGAACTTAAGTTCAGAGCCATTTGCAGATGTAATATGCGCGTCCATACTGTCGGAGATCCTCAGTTCCCAGGTCTCTCCATCTACAATGGACTTTAGAAATACAATGGTATCAGGTATACCCTGTCCCTCAACAGCTATGGTGTTGTTATATCCGCTTCCAAGAGTAATATCCCGGTTTCCTGGAAGGAGTTTTGTTACCACCTTGCCGTTCTGCATGGCTGCCACTGCAAGTACTTTTTTTGCTTTAGCTGCCATCAGTAGTTACCACCTTCCAAAGTCTCGGTCTTGATAACAGCCAGGTTCTGCGTTTTGTACCCTGCTTCTGAACAACTTGCCATAATTCTCTGCAGAAGAATCGCAGGAATATACACATCACCCTGAATGTTTATCATCATGTCATCTTCAGTGAGTGTACCTCTGGTAAGACGGGAATATTCCAGATGGTCAGAAAGGCGAACAACAAGTGCAGGGATGGAATTGCCTGACTGAAGCAGTTCAGGAGTAACAGCAAGCACAGGATCGCCGTCAACGACAATTACGCTGTTGTTCACCTGAATCTCCAGCTTCAGCTGAACCCTTTCCTCCATTCGGGCTTTGGGAAGTACGAGTTGATCACTTACTGTGACTATCTGACCTTCAGCAGAGTAACTCTTGAGTAGAAAAACAAGGAGAATGGTGAACATGTCAATCATTGATGTCAGGTTAAGTGTAACCTTCCTGTCGCCTCCCCTGGAAACAGCTTTGGTTTTTCCCGAACCAATGTACAAAGGTACTTTGCGTTTGGAAGGAGCACTCATAATCTGACACCTCCGCCCATAGCAGAATTAACAGAAGCAGATGGGGCAACCTGAAGACCAGGCTGATCAAATCCGGCCTCATTGGCCACATCTATGGCGGTGATGATATTCTCATACCTCATCTCTTCCACTGTGAGAATGGTTATCCTGTGGAAGTCTATCTGAGGATGAGCCTCATTGAGCAGGTCGTAGACCTCTGTTATCTTTGTTGAGAGGGAATCCCACTGAAATGTTATATAAGTTTCACCGTTCTGAGTGATTTCCAGTGCATCACATACATGAACGGTCCCGCTGGCGGTACCAATGAACATCTCCTCTTCTGTCATGATAATCTTAGGCTGGAGCCGGTCCTCTTCTGAACGCATCAGGTTGGCTGTGGCTCCTGTGCCAGTACTGCTGATACCTTCGGTCTGAGCCATTTCAATAACCACGACTTCCAGAAATGTTGCGCTGAACAGCAGAAACGGGATTATGCAGCAGAAGAGGTTCATAACCGGAAGAAGATCAATCTCCGGAAGATGCTTGCCTGTTCTGCTCCGCCCGGAAACTGCTTGTGCCATCAGCCTTCCTTTCTGGCCTGTGCGAGCATGTTTATGACCATGACACTGTAACGATCAATCTCGTCCACAAGCGAATCAGACTTGGATGTGAGAATAGAATGTATGATAAGAAGCGGAATGGCTGAGATAAGACCGAAAGCAGTTGTATTCATTGCCTGGGAGATACCGTTTGCAAGAAGAACACTTTTCTGCTCAGGATCAGCTGCAGCTACCGCAGCAAACGCAGCGATAAGACCGAAAATTGTTCCGAGAAGACCTACCATTGTTGAAACATTGGCAAGCATTGCAAGGAACCCAATTCTGGCGTTGATACGGGGAAGCTCAGCCAGAGCCATCTCGTCAACTGCGTTCTGAATATCTCTTTCTGTTCCCTTGTAGTTCCTGAGAGCTGCCTCGATTATCCTTGCCAAAGGAGCTTGCTCTTCGCTGACTGCTGCAATAGCCCCTTCTATACTGCCTTTTCTGATAAGCCCGGCAATTCTGGCCATAATCCTCTCAGGATGCGACTGTGCCACTCCAAAGAGGAAAATGAGTCGCTCAATAGTAATGACTATACCCACACCGAAGAATCCCAGAATAGCCCACATTGCAGGGCCACCCTGCCTGAAGAAAGTAGCCACATCACTGAAAAAGCCTCCCTTGATCTCTTCAGGCGGATCTTCTTCAATTACCTCAGCTGAGGCGGCTGTGTCTGCAGGTGTTTCTTCCTCTATGGTCTCTTCTTCCGCCATTGCTGTTGAATCAACTGCTGCAGAATCAGAGGCAAGGGTATCGGTTTCAGCAGCCAGCTCCTCCTCAACCTGAGCCAGAGCAATGGTTGGCGCAAAACAGAAGATCAAAAAGATCACCAATGGAAACAGGGTTTTACTCATTCAGGGACTCCTCTCCCGTACTCATAACTGTCACTGACCTATAAAGTCATACAGTAAATTACCAATAACATCAAGCCCAGCCATAACGCCAAAAACTGTGCCGGACCTGTTTTCTCCTTCCGAAAACTTCCATGCGCTGAGACCTCCGAGTACTGCAACAGAACCATACCTTATGTAAACAGGCAGTGCGTTTGATTCTCTTGCAGCCAGAGCGAAACTTGTTTCAGAACCGAAAGCTCCCGGATATATAGGGCGAACAACATCCTCAAGAAAGCTTCTTTCAAGAAGTACATTGCCCAAATCAGGTGTACTTTTAAGCATGAGAAACAGAGCCTGGGGAGTTCGCAGTTCACCCTGAATAGTTATCTCCTCAAGAATAAGGCGGCCTCCTTCATAAGAGGCATCCTGAGCATTGATAACTGCAGGAATAAACAGCAGCAGAAGCATTACTCCGAATCTTATCATTGAATGGTCTCCCCAGCTGTCTCTTCAGTAACCGTTCCAGCCGCTCCTTCACCCTCAACAGGAACCGGCTCAGGTTCCGGCTCAGGCGCATAGCCTGGAAGCCCGAGGTTCGCCACAGTTCCAGGAGCAAGAAGCTCCAGATTCTCCGCAGCTTTGTCTACCCACTCGTTAGAAACCCCGGCAGCCACAGCCTTCTCTATTGCTGTTATATAAATATCAGATGCCCTCTGCATCTGGGGTTCGTAGAACTGTATATAAAGCTGGTTGTAGAATTCATCAATGGCTTCGTCAGACATTCCTCCAGGAGGGTCCATGAAGGCAACTGCATTGGCAAAGTCTTCATAAAGTTCACCAGCCCTGACACATGAAGCCATGAACCACACATCTACATTGTATGTGATAGATTTACCGTACCAGCTCTCTACTTCATTTTTAATCTGAGCTTTCTGCTCTACAGTTTCAGAATTAACTGTAATCATATCATATTCCTGGCGATAGATTTCAGCTATTCTGAATGCAGACCGTGCAGCATCATTTGCCGTTCCCTGTTTGTACATATCGTAGGTTTCAACACACTGCCTGTATGTATCTCTGGCTCCGAAGTAATCGTTGCTGTCATACTGGTAATCGCCATACTTTCCCAGTGCTATCACCATAGTCTGAGGTGTTCCAGCTTCCTCGGATATTATCTGCCGGTATACATTCATTGCCATACGGTCAGCTCCGCCCTCTTCGTAGGCAACAGCTGCGCTGTACAGTGCGGAATAAGCTCCATCCGCAACGGGATACCGATTGTATGCTTCAAGGTAAGTATCACCGGCTGATATGAAATGACCGGCTTCCATGGCCAGGAAAGCAGCCCTCTGAATACCCTCAGCTGCAAGCTCAGAGTCAGGATAACTGTCGGCAAGCTGCCTGAAAACCCTTAGAGCATTAGTAATATCACCTGCCTTGCCGTATGTCTCACCTGCATCGAAAAGAGAGACCGGGGCAACTGAGGTACCTGGATGGGACCTGGCTGATTCTTCAAACCTTTCTGCAGCAGCCAGAAGCGATTCCACATCCTCAGACTGAGCGAGAGTTTCCGCATCTCTGTATGCAACTGCAGCTGCCAGCTGCTCTACATCCTCACCCAGATCTTCTCCGGTTATTGCTGCTGCATCTGCAGCTCTTCCGTACCACATTTCAGCTAACGAATACTCATGCTGAGCTTCATATGCCGCAGCAAGGAATCTGGCTGCGCGGGCTGTATATTCTGAGTTCTGGTACTGGTTGTAAACCCGTTTGTAAGATTCCTGCGCAGTAGCATAATCATGAGCATTGTAATGATTTCCTGCATCTGCAAAGAGAAACTGCGCTGTAAATTCGCCTGCAGGGTAAGTGTCAGCATAATAAATTGCCACTTCATGCATTCTTGCCCTGAGGTAAGTACTGTCTGCTCCAGGTCTGGTATAGGCTTCGTAGTAGGAGCTGAAAGCATTGCCCACTGCATTCTCCCTCTGCTGAGCAGAGGTGCTGTCATATACAACCTGCATATAGACATCGCCGGCTCTGGCAAACTGATCGGTGTTGTAGTAGGAGTCTCCAAGGAGGAAACGGAAGTCGTAGGTCTGTCTTGAATCGCTGTATTCCTGAAGGTAAAGTTCTATCTTGTCTATTAGTCCAGAGTAAAGAGGAGTGGTAACTGCGGTGTTACCTGATGCTTCAGTAATCTGCTGTGCACAGTAAGTAATGGATTGTTCCAGCGCTACAGACCTGATAGAATCCACCATGGAAAACATGACAGTGTCCCCTGACATGGAAGCCCACTCACTTTCCCTGCCATAAGATTCTACAATGATTTCTCTTGCCTCTGCTGCTGCGGAGAAATCTCCTGCGCCTTCCCAGGCTGCTGCTATACGAGACTGTATGAAAGGTGCCTGGGAATTGTAGGGATCTCTTTGAAGAAGAGCCTGATAGGATTGAATTGCCTCCGCCCAGAAACCCTGCTCAAGATAGAAGTCTCCCATTTGAGTAAGAACTTCAACTGTAACCGACTGATCCTCAAAGAAGTCCAGGAAATTTGTTGCAAGCTGCACCGGAGGACCGGACTTCTGCTCCATGAAGTCGTGGGCAAGGTATTCAATTGCCTCGCTTACCATGTCACTGTTTCGTCTCAGCCCCAATTCATCCATTCTCTGACTGTCCCGTATCAGGTAACCAAAAAGAGCAATGGAATGCTCATAATCGTTTAACAGGTAAGCTGTCCAGCCAAGCTTGTATATACCGAACTGATAAATGATCGACGATGCCCCAGGATAATTGAGCACAGAATTGTAGAATGCAAACGCACTGTCGAATTCAAATGATTCAAAGTAAAAGTCGCCTGCGCGAATGTATGTTTCTGCTGCGAGTTCGCTTTCAGGATAGTCCCGAAGAAGCCTTCTATAGCTGGCGATAGACGCTTCAGAATCGCCCATCTCATTAAGAGCGTAGCCCAGAGAGTAAAGAGCCACATCCTCAACTTCACTTTCAGGATACCGGTTAAGAACCCTTTCATAGAGCTCAATTGTTCTTGAATAATCAACAGGAATGAATTCTCCTCCGGAGAATGCTACCCGATCCAGATAGGTGTTCTTGTCTATTTCGTAATAAAGCTGGGCAAGCCTGACAAGGATATCAGGAGTAAACCTGCTCTCAGGGTATTTTGCCAGATACTCCTCAAAATGACCGGCAATCTGCAGTGCTGAATTATCTATCCTGTTCTGCAACGCAACAGTTTCAACCTGCCTCTGCTGAATCAGAGAGGAAGCCCTTGTGCTGTCACCTTCCTGATACGCAGCATCTATCTGTCCGGTATAATAAGCCCCAAGATAGTTAAGAGAATCCCGTTTGAGTTCCCTTTCCATGAACGAGGCAATGGCAATACCGTACTGGGTTTCCTGCATCCAGTCGTGTCCCCCTACCATTCCTGTGTCCATTTTGCCGGCAAGATCCTGCAAAGCAAGTTTTATTCTCGAAACTTCCTCTTCAAGCTCTATAAGGTCTTCCCTGTCACTGGCAGAGCCTATCTGTTCAGCTATCTCGCCTGTGCTCTCTATCTCAAGTGCAAGGCCGTCAGTGCTTGCTCTCGCTTCAGATATAAGTCTGTTCAGTTCCTGCTGCATGGTCTCTGAATCCATTCCAACAGGCATTGAAAGAGTTGCTTCAAACTGAGATATCTCAACGAAAAGAGCACGAAGAACATTTTCCTCCTGCTCAATCATGCCCACAAGCTCCATATCACCCTGAAGGTAAGCTTCTTCCTTTAGCTCGGTAAGCCCCAGTCTGACACGGTCAAGCCTTTCCCGTTCCGCATCATACTGCTGAGTCACATCATCACCGGTGAGTAAATTCTCATACAGATCATCAGCAGTTCTGTATTGATCCATCAAATCCAGATACATTTCAATTGCTATCTCTATGTCCTGGGCACCCAGGGCGCAATTGGCCATAGCCAGTTCAAACTCGCTGTAAAGCTCACTTCCCGGAACTTCTTCAATTACCCGTTCAGCCAGATTGTAGGCATCCTGGTATCGTTCCTGCCGCATATATGTCCATGTAAGCCCAAGCATTGCAACATCGTAATAAGCGCTGAAAGGCGATACCTTCCTGTACTGCTCAATGGCCTGCTCCAGAAGTTCCTGCTTTACATATATCTCCGCAATGGCAATTCTTGCCCTGTCCGCAATACCGGACTGACTTCTTCCAGCTTGGTCAACAGCGTTCTGAAGAGCGTCTATAGCCAGGTCGTATGATTCCTCTGCAACATATGTTATTGCAGTGAGATAATCAGCCAGAGCAGCGTTATCGCTTTCAGGATCTACGCTCTTTATTTCTTCTCTGGCTTCAGCGAAATCTCCCAAGTGGTACATGGCAAGACTGCCGACTATTATGGCAATATCATTGTGCTCAAACCCTGGAGATACCTGCTGAAGCAGCCTGAGATACTCAATGGCTCCCTGATAGTCCTGAAGTTCGAAACCTATCAGTTCAAGCCTGAAAAGCGCCTTATCGTAGTACTCTGAATCAGAGAAATTGTCTGCAATGACCTGAAAAGCATCACGGGCCCATACCACTGAACCTGAGTTGTAAAGCTCTTCTCCCAACTGGAAAGCCGACTCGGCACTTGCAAGCTGTGACTGCTGCTCCCTGAGAATGGTGAGCTGACCCTCAATGATGTTCAGCCGCTCTTCTTCTCTGGCTATCTGTTCTTCCAGAGCTTCCAGTTCCTCAGTTGTCATATCAAAACTGATATCATCAGAAGTATATGTTACAGGCTGAGCGAATAGAGTGGAAACAGCAATTATCAGCACCAGCGATAAAAACACGGCTTTACAAAGGTTCATAAGTACTACCTGCGCTCGTTAAGAAGGTCCCGGAGCCTCTGCAATTCTGCTTCTGCAGCCCTTCTTCTGGCTTCAAGTTCAGCCAGGCGCCTGCGAGCCCTCTCAATACGCTGCTGCTCTCTCTCAAGTTCCATCTGACCGGTTCCGACAATTGGGCCGAATCTGGATGAAAGAGCAATAGTAACCTTGGTATTCTGCTGAACATCCTGAAGATTCTGCCCTTCAGTCGGAGCTAGAAGCTGCTCCATCTCTGCCCATGCAAGATGAACACTGATGTTTCTGTTGATGTGATAATCACAACCAAGATTCATGTCTCTGCCATCAACTTCAAAAGCCAGAGCAAGTGACTCATCAGGTTCCCAGACAAGAGAGCTGAAAATACCGTTGGCTATTGCGCTTCCTATTCCCATAGCGCCGTCGGTGTCTATAACCCCTGCAAAACGGCCAATACCTACTCCGATATTCAGCGTAAGAGGGAATTCTATAATGTAGCTAAGGTCTTTGGAAGCTACACCGTAGACAGACCAGTTCTGGCGGTGGTCGTAATTATACATTCCATCTTCATCCCATTGACCACTGGAACTGTCAGATGAAGCAGCAGGGCCTGAGAAACAGTCAACCCGTTTTTTACCGAAGCCGTTCTGAACACCCAGAGTAAAGGCAGGAACAATTATACCTTCCTTCAGCACAGAAACTTTGGCATTCATGACCAGGCCACCATCCGCCAGATAGGAAGCGCCCAGTTCCCCGTAACTCAAGATGCCAAAATTCATGTAAGCAGTTACTTTGACATCGCTGTCCGAATTGCCAGCAGAATTCTCAAAAGAATACGCTGAAGCCGCGACACCAAACTCTATCTCTGTGTGCTCCAGAACATAAGCATCAGGGGAATTGACGACTCCTCCATATGCATAGGGAAGCGAACCGGCATGAAGTACAGCCGCAAAAAGAAATAGAACTGGAACAAGAATCTTCATATTTAAATCCTTCCGGCGCTTCTTATTTTCATGCCTTACTTTATGGAAAAGGCTCAAAATGCCCTGCTTAATATTTCACAGCTTCTATCCGCGGTCAACCTTGGTGAAGATATATAAATATGTAGTGTTTGTTGACCGGAAGGAACCCCTTCAATATTTTTCGTTATATATGTGAAAGAATAAAGATTTGTACTGAAAATCTCACCGGAGGTCTCTAGTATTTTCAATGGCATATTTATTTTACTGATAACCCTTGCGGGACAATGGCAGTTTCAGCTGGAGTCTTCACCAAGAGGAGAATCACATATTGTACCCCACCAGGACGGGAACAGAAGCGTACTGCTGCTTCCTCTGGGCATCTCCGGTCTTGGTGCCTGGACCGGTCGCGGCGATAGGCTTCCAGGCTTTCCTGTATCTACACAGGATGGTGTAATCCTCAGGCCTGCCGGTGTAGTAACACCTTCTGGCTTTTTCATTGCTTATGCTGATAACTCAGTCAGTGTTCATATGGTTGATCTGAATGGCGTTGAAAGACCGGGATGGCCTCTGGAGCACAGTTCGAACATAGTTACAGGCATAACAGTAGTTGATCTGGACGAAGATGGCAGCCCTGAAATAGCCTATGGTACAGGTGATGGCCAGGTACATCTGAGAGATATCAATGGAAACAGTGTTGGCTCCTATCCTGTAGATCTGGGCTCACGGCTGCAGTACCAACCTACAATAGCAGAGCTGGGAGGCAGTTCGGGAAACGGACTCATCTGCACAACAAACAACAGCAGAATAGAACTTCTGAACCGTTCAGGAGAAAGTTTGCCAGGCTGGCCGCAGCAACTGCCGGTACCCTCTGGAACTATACCTGTGTCAGGAGACATAGACGGTGACGCTTCAACAGACATAGTCGTGGCAACCCAGGACGGTAGGGTTCATGTATTCAACATTATGGGCCGTGAGCTGGAAGGCTGGCCTTTTCGTCTTGGAGCAAGACCTGTAACAGGTGTTCCCGCTCTGGGCAATCTGATTGATGAAGGGAATTCACTGCAGATTGCAATAGCTTCTGTGGACAGCCTGGTTTACCTCCTTAACAGTAACGGCAGAATGGCAGGGGCATGGCGCTGGCCTGACAAGGTGAACGCAAGATCCTGGCAACCTCTTATCTGCAGCACCGATCAGGGGAAAGCAGTGATCGCTGTTACTCAAAGCGGAGAGATTAATGCCTGGAATGCAGAAGGAAGGCTTCTCAACGGGTTTCCTGTAGAGACAGGCTCTGGCTGCATAGCTCCGCCTGTCGTTGCTGATATGGACGGTGACGGGGCCACAGAACTAATCACGGTTTCCCCCTCAGGTACTGTTCAGGCAACACAACTTTCAGTAAACTCAGCCGGTTCAGAAATATGGCCTATGGCAATGAGGGACCAGTTTAATTCCGGAGCATTTTTCAGAGGAGATTTACCGGCAGTAACTGTAGAGCAGATCACAGGGGAGTTTCAGGGCTCGGTAACACTGGGTTATTCTCTCACAGACCATACGCTATCTGATTTAACCGTAAGCTATTCCACTGATGCAGGATACTCCTGGATTCCCACAGAAAACTATACGCTTACGCCAAACTCGCTGACATGGCGCTCGGAAGAGGATCTTCCGTATGCCGACATTGGTACCTGCATGCTTAAAATCACTCCCTTCACCGGCTCACAGACCGGCGAGAGCGGAACATCAGGTCTTTTTCACATAGATAACAATCAGCCCCCTGTAATGATGATTTCCAGCCTTACTCCCATAAGCGATGGAACGATAAGCCTCTCCTACACACTTGAAGACACTGAAGGAGATGATATTTCAATAGAAGGAGTTTACTCTTACGACGACGGAGTGACCTGGAATCTCCTTGATCTTTTCGGAAATGTAACAGATATAGAGGGATTTCAGTACGGAGATTCTTTATTCCTTACTCCACCTTCTGAAGCAGCAGAAAACACATTGTTCAGAATCAGAGCATCAGATGCGGACCCTGGACCATGGACAGGTTTTGATGGTCTTGAAGTGGACAGCGCGGACCGCCCTTCTCTCCAGATAGTTGCGCCGACTACCGAGGTAAGCGGGGATGTGGAGTTCAGTATCAGATTCACCCAGGGCATTGCAAGTCTTGAAATGCTACCATGTCAGTATTCCACTGATCTGGGAGAACACTGGCATGATGCCACAATGAGGGACACTGTTTCAGCAGATTCCACAGGCGCAGAGTTGACTTTTATATGGGATTCCAGTACAGATGTACCTCAGCTGGACAGTAAAACCGTTCAGCTGCGGGCTCTTCCAGTGCCAGGCAGCTACGGAGTCCCTGTACCCTCGTCTGTTTTCCATCTGGACAACAACTCTTCACCCAGATGCAGAATTGAGTACCCTGAAAGATACGATCTGTTTCGGGGACTTGTTCCGGTTACTTTTACAGTGGCTGACACCGAATGGGACACCATAACTCTGGACCTTCAGTACAGGCTGTATAACAGAGACGATACATGGCATTCTGCGAAAGGAATAATCAACAACAGGATCATTGATCCATCCAGATACAGTACAATCCTTGACTGGAACAGCTCCGTTGACCTGCCGGATGTTTCAGGAATGGAGTTAGAGCTCAGACTCCTGGCAGCTGACAAAGATTCTATATGGTCTGAGACAGTGGGCCCTATAGCACTTGCAAATTCAGATATACCTCAGGTGATCAGTGCAACTGTTTCTTCCCTGAACAGTGTATCGAAAATAATGGAAGTTGCATTTGAACTCATGGATCCCCGAAAAAGACAGCTGACTCTGTCAGCAGACTACAGCGCCGATGACGGCCTCAGCTGGAACAGGGCTTCAGTTTCAGTAACACCTGCAGTTCTAAGCAATGGCAGTTACAGCGGTTTTCTTCAGTGGAACTATGGAAACGACAGTCTTGCAGGTAAAGAGGTGACACTCAGGTTGACTCCCCTTTACGGAAACAACGAACCAGGAAGAACGAGGATTATTCGGCAGACCTTCCAGTAAGCTCTTCCCATTGGGATTTTCCGCAGGTCATTCTTGTGGTTTCAGGGGCCTTTTCCCTTACCAGTTCAGTCATTCTGCAGGCTATTTTTCTGATGTCCCACTGGGCATGCTCATCTTCCCTGAGTCTGCTGAAATGGTTCAGTTCCCTGCCGTTTATGCAGATTCGGACCTGCCTTCTGTGGGCGTTGGTGAGAAGATAGTCACCGTTCAGTCCTAGTTCAGAAGCCAGATCAGCTGACATATCTGCAGTTTTCCTGAACATTTCCTCAAGCCCAGCTTCAGTAATCACCGGAGGAACAGTAATTCCCAGAGAAGGCTCATAGCCTGTAACAAGCTGTGTACTCATCCTGTGCCGCTTGAGCTGGGCATATGCAGTCGCGGATATGTTAACTCTGAAGTCTGCTCTGAAAAGCTCCCAGCATCTTGGCAGTGCGTCATGAACTCCAAGTCCTGAATAAACACTCTGAAAATCAGATGCGCCGCTGATTCCCCTGAGCCAGCTGCTTACCCTTGAGTCGTCATCACATTCAAGCAAAACCACATCTTCCACCTGCTGAACAGCTGTAGGCTGCATGTGGGCTATTCTGTCCATTTCAGAAGGTTCAGTGAAAATCATCAGAGAAGGCGCAACCGGCATGACTGCCCTGTAAAGAGCTTTACCAAGATCCCTTACCTCTTTCAGTGGATGAGCGGAAAGCCTTCGAATCATGTGCTCAAGCTCCCTGGCATTCACTGTCATACCCATCTGCGAAGTGGTAGCAAGAGGAAGTATGTATCTTGCATCCTCCCTTGAGCCTGTTCTGGATATTCCCATTCCGTCCAGCTTTTCCAGTATTTCACCGTATGCCTGAAAGAGTCTGTTTACCATACCCTCTTCCCTGGCGGTAAAGCCTTCAGGAAGATGCCAGTCTTCCCCGATTCTTATGTATCTCTGGGATTTTTCTGTGAAACTGGTGAGACGGAAACTCTGAAGAGCCTCCACAGCCAGTCTCGATATTCCAAGAATATCAAAATTGAACACTGCGTGCTCTGCTATGGACCCGTGGCCGTACTTGAAAACTATTGTTCTGTTTGATTTCCTTGCGCTCTTCACCTCAGCAGCAGCTGTTCTCCTCAGCTGATCTACTGGCGCAGGATCCCTGCTTATTCTTGCGTACGCCGCAGAAATAGTCTCAGGTGTGGCGGAACTGTTTTCCACATCGGTGTTGTATCCGGCGAGAATTACTCTCAATTCATCCTCCTAAACACTTCCCTGCCGCCAGCTCTGTCAGCGGATTCTCGTATGGCAGCCGTTCCCGCATAAGATAATTCAGAGTCTTCCCGGGAGCATCAGACTGAAGGGATCTTGCCAGAATAGACATTGTCCTGTAAAGATCACGGGCAACAGGCATCAACCCCCAGCCCCCTTCTATTACCGGCAGACCCTCTATGAACTTTTTCATGTCCTCTGCTGCTCCATCAAGCCACTGAAGTGCTTCAGCTGCATTCCGCCCGTCAAGAGCCTCAGAAATCCTGGCTATTATCTCTTCTCCTGTATCCCCAGCTTTCCAGGGAGTGCAGTGGAACTCCTGCATAAGTTCCCAGCCTCTGCTCTGTTCTCCCAGAGCCTCAGGCCACTGCCTTGGAAGACCTGAAGCTGCTTTCAGTTCCATCACACAGTAAAGTGCGGCAGGAAAAATTTCTGAAGGGTTCAAAAACCAGGAATATCCTTCAGGAAATCTCTCTGAAAGACCAGGCAGAAAAATCCGCCGAAGGGCGTAGTCGGTGGCTGTAAGATTATCCCATACAGCAGGTCTGCCACCGAGAAGCTCAGAAGCCTTCTCCATATCTGATAATTCCCTGGAAACTACCTCAGGCCCTGTCCAGAATGAAGTCCATTTCTCAGGAATCAGCTTTCGCCATGCTTCAAGATACCCACAGGCACCGTTGAACCTCTCCATGAACTCTCCGCAGTATACCGAAGGACAGAGGATAACAGGCAGAGCAGTGTCTTTCAGGGCCTTTTCAGCAAAACTCAACTGCCTGGCAGCCAGCTCAGAACCGGATTCTTCAGGAACATCATCAAAGAGAATACCCAGCCCTGAAGCTCCTGCGTCCTCTGCTCGAAGGAGTTTTTCCCTGGCTGTTCTCCATTCCCTGTCTCTGAACATCCAGGGACTTATGGAAAAGAAGAATGATGTGGCCCCACCCATGCAGTTTCTAAGTTCGTTCCACCTGTCAGAAGGATATTCCTCCCGCCACAGCAGCCTGTGCCACGGGTCATTCTTGGGGGCATAAAAGTAAGACGCGCCTTCAAGCTCTGAGAGTTCCTCAATAAGCATCAGTCGCTGACGATGTGTAAACGGTTTCCCGTAAAAGCCTTCCACTATTCCCAGGTACACTGAACCTCCAACCGTATTATGTTACGCAAAGTACTGCGGTTTCTCCATTATACAAGAATCGGAATGCCGGTGGACACTGGCATTATCCCTTGAAAAGAGGACATGAGAAAAATGGCTAAGCGCATAGTTGAATGTGTACCGAACATTTCTGAAGGCAGGAATACAAAAGTAATCGATGCTGTGGTAAACGCCGCTTCGTCAATCAGCGGAGCCTCGGTTCTGGATGTGGACCCTGGAGCTGCAACAAACAGAACGGTCATCACCATTGCCGGTGAGCCTGAAGCAGTTCTGGAATCTGCTTTCAATGTGATTAAGAGCGCAGGTGAACTGATTGACATGAGTGTTCAGCACGGTGCCCACCCCAGGCATGGAGCAACAGATGTCTGCCCCTTCGTTCCTGTGAGCGGCATTACCATGGAGGAGTGTGCAGAACTTGCGAGAAGGCTGGGCAAAAGGGTAGGAGAGGAACTGGGAATACCTGTATACCTCTATGAATATGCAGCTTCCAAACCTGAGTGGAAAAAACTGCCTAATATCAGAGAAGGAGAGTACGAAGCCCTTCCTGATAAACTGGGAAAACCGGAATGGGAACCTGATTTCGGCCCTGGCCAGTGGAATGAAAGGGTAAAGAAGACAGGTGTCTGTACCATAGGCGCCAGAAACTTTCTTATTGCATACAATGTAAACCTGAATACCCGTGATACAGGCATGGCAAAGGAAATAGCCCTGAACATCAGGGATACAGGCAGAACTCTCAGAACTCCGGAATGGAAATTCGCAAGGGATGAACAGGGCAACAAAATAAAACAGGAAGGCCGTCTGAAGAACTGCAAGGCAACAGGCTGGTTTATTGAGGAATACGACAGAGCCCAGGTTACCATGAACCTTACTGACATCTCAGTTACTCCCCTTCATATGGGATACGAAGTAACCAAAGAAGAAGCGGAAAAACTGGGACTGGCAGTGACTGGAAGCGAAGTTGTCGGCCTGCTGCCTCTGAGCGCAATGCTTGATGCAGGCAGATACTATCTTGAAAGACAGAACAGGGCTCTTCTGAACACAGGAAAACAGGCAAAGACCACAGGCGCCCCTGAAAGGGAACTGGTCAACCTTGCAATAAGATCAATGGGGCTGAGCGATGTGGCTGAGTTTGATCCTGATAAGAAAATCATAGAGTACATGATAGCCGACAAATCGGTTAACCTTTCAGGCATGACATGCAGAGATTTCTGCGACGAGCTTTCAATAGACAGCCCTGCCCCAGGCGGCGGAAGTGCAGCTGCGCTTATGGGAGCAGTGGGAGCAGGTCTGAACAGTATGGTTGCAAACCTTACTGTAAAGAACAGAAAGTTCCGGTCAAGCTGGAACGAAATGCTTGAGCTGGCCCCTGCTGCGCAGGAAATAAAGGAATTCCTGATAAATGCCATCGATGAGGATACAAGGGCATTCAACATGTGGATGGACACTGCCAGAAGCGGTGGAGATGTTCAGGATGCCATTAAGAACGCAGTTGAAGTACCTCTGAGCGTTCTGGAAAAGTCTCCTGCAATAGCTGAAATGGGCCTTGCTCTGGTTGAGAGGGGAATGCAGTCCAGCCTCTCAGACGCAGGTGTTGCAGCTGCAGCTGCCAGAGCCTGCGCAACAGGAGCATACTACAATGTTCTGATAAACCTTCCTGAGATAGAAGACGAAGGCTACAGAAACGAAACTATGAAAAAGGCCGCTGAACTGCTTGCAAAAACTGAAAGCATAGCAGACAATGTGAAGGCAAGAGTAATCTCAAAGCTTGAGAACGGGGAATAGACTTGAGCATTGAAAGAACAGGTTTCAGGGCACAATCCCTTCCAGCTGAAACTGAGAATCAGCTGAAGGCTCTTTGCCGCAGGGCAAGAATAAACATTCTGAAAATGACCTCCCTTGCAGGAAGCGGTCACCCTGGCGGTTCCATGAGCAGCATTGAGATATTCTCTCTGCTTTGGAGCCAGGCAAAGGTCGATCCTGCCAATCCTGAGATGGAAGGCAGGGACAGAATAGTTGTGAGTCATGGTCACACTTCCCCGGGAGTGTACATGACCCTGGGAGAGCTTGGTTTTTTTGATCCTATGGACGCTGTTGCAGGGTTCAGGCTTGCCGGCAGCGACTTCGAAGGACACATTGAAAGGCATCTTCCCGGTATAGAACTCACCACTGGAAACCTGGGTCAGGGGTTGAGTGCCGCGGTGGGAATGGCCATTGCAGACAGAAGAAGGGGAATCAATAACCATATCTGGATTGTATCCGGAGATGGCGAAAACCAAAAGGGGCAGATTTCTGAAGCAAGAAGATTTGCGGCAAAGTACAGTTTGAGCAATCTCACATACATTGTGGATATGAACGGCCTTCAGATATCAGGAGAAACCAGGAATATCATGCCTGTTGACCTTGCGGCAGAGTTCAGAGGATCAGGATGGGAAGTTGTCGAAGCAGACGGGCACGATCTGCAGTCACTTTACAAAGCTCTGGCCATGGAAGAACAAAAGGCCCCCAGGCTTGTTCTTGCCCGAACCGTTATGGGCAAAGGTGTATCCTTCATGGAGAACAGAGAAGAGTTTCATGGCAGAGCCCTGAAACCGGATGAGCTGAACTCTGCGCTCTCGGAACTGGGCGCAGTGAATGATATTGATGAACTGAAAGCCCGAAGAGCAGTGTACATGAAAGACCGGGGAAAAATGTTTCACGACAGCCCTGCCGGCAGCGTCACACTGAAACCGGGTAAACCAAGAAACTACGGCTCTGAACACAAAGGAGACAACCGGAGCGCCTGGGGAAACGCCCTGCTGGACATAGCAGGGGAAAACCCGAATGATCTTCCTCTGGTATTCGACTGCGACCTGGCAGGAAGCGTAAAAACCGCAGGTTTCAGCAATGCTTATCCTGAGAGTTTCTTTCAGACAGGAATAATGGAACACCATACAGCTTCAATGGCAGGAGGGGCTTCCCTTGCAGGTAAAGCTGTGTTCTGGAGCGATTTCGGAGTTTTTGCCGCCGACGAAACCTTTAATCAGCACAGGCTCAACGACATAAATCACACCAACCTGAAAGTGGTTGCAACACATTGCGGTCTGGATGTGGGGCCAGACGGAAAAACACACCACTGCATAAAGTACACAGGGCTTACAAGGGCTCTTCCCAACTGCAGAACAATCGTGCCTGCAGACCCTAACCAGACCGACAGGGCCATCCGATTCGCAGCTTCAAATCAGGGCAACTTCTTTATTGCAATGGGAAGATCAAAGCTTCCGATTGTCACAGACGCTGATGGAAAACCGGTATTTGGAGGCGACTACAGGTTCAGGTTTGGAGAAGTGGTTACACTCAGAGAGGGAAAGGACATAGCTGTACTTGCCCTCGGCCCTATGTGCTGCAGGGCACTGAAAGCCGCTGATATTCTTCAGGGCAAGGGTGTTTCTGCTGCTGTAATGGCAGTAAGCTGCCCTAATGCCCTTCCTGGAGATATAGCAGACACTCTGTTTAAATACAGGTATGTGGCAACCTACGAGGATCATGATGTCCTTACAGGGCTTGGAGCTTCTCTGGCACTGAGTTTGGCTGAAAAGGGCAGCACTCCCCCTGTTCTGATGTTCGGCGTTGAACACTACGGCATGAGCGGTGACGCAGAAGATCTTTTCTTCATGCAGGGCCTTCAGCCGGAGCAGGTTGCAGCAAGAATACTGGCCAGGTTCTGAATTGATACCGGCGTTGCTTTTCCAGACAGCACATTGGCCTGACACACTTCCTGTAATCAGTCTTTGCTCAGGAACAGCAGGAATACCGGATACGATCATTACCGGAATGCCATCTGTATTCCTGCTGAATACACTCTGAATTATGCAACCGGAGAGAGTGTAAGGCATCAAAATCCATCTGACAATGCCCACCCCTGCTGCCTTTTTATTCACCGTTCAGAACGCTCTGGAATAGGAACGAGTACTGGACATTGCAGTCAGAAATCTTTTCAGAGTTGAAACACCGTCTTCACATATAAATACAGAACAGCTGGAAACCTCAGCTATTTTTCATGGCAGAGCCGGCTTCTGCTGTGTTCGGAGGCAGCTTACAGCCCCAGACCTATACCTGCAGATACTGCTGAATGTTCAGAGCCAAAAGCCTTCCATGATACCATGAACTGCATATACTCCAAAACCGGAATCTCATCAACTCTGAATCTGGTTCCACCTCCGATGGTGAAAGTTGTTTCCCACTGGTCATCTGACAGACGGGACACTGAGATTGAGTCCTGAAGCGCATAGTCCCTCACAAAACACGCTCTGCCGGCACCTGCTCTGGCAAAGAACAGGTCATCAAGCACCGCATAATCCAGCAGAAGCTCTGCCTCCCAGGTTCTGCTGTGAAAATCGGAAACCAATTCAGGTGGCTCTTCATCGGGAGCTTCTGGAGTTCCTGAACCGTATGCCCCTCCAAGAAGCACAGTCTGTCTGTTAAGGCAACACCGGATGCCGCACCGAATGCGAAGTACCTTTCAGGAGCAAATGCATGGGGATCACCTGTGAATTCAATTCTGGATATGTTCACTTCAGTAAAACCGTCAAAGGCCGCTGCTGCAAAGAAGGGTTGTGAACCTCATTCTGAACCTCCTGTGAGTTCTGCAAGACTGATACCGCTTGAAACCACCAGTGACCATTCAGAATCAAAATATCTGGCGCCTGCATTAAGATGCCCTGCGCAGCCAACAGGAATAATTATTCTGAAGTCGCCTGTAAAACATGAATTCTCAGCTGACCATTCGTTGAAACTGTCAGAATCCCCTTGTACTGATATTCGAATTTTCTTTCCATTGTCCCTGCAGAAAGCTGAACACTCAAAGGCCCCAGGCATCTTCTTATACCTCCATGAAAACAGATGAAACTCTCTGAGTAGGACGAGAGATTATTTACCTGCTGCAACCCTGTGTAATCAGCAGGAGTATCATTTGCGGAGAAATTGGATGAACTCCAGAAGGGAATACCGGCAACTGCTGACCACTCAGGACTGAACAGAAACAGCAGGCTCAATGACAACTGCAGGGTCATTTCCGAATGAGAGTGCCGAAAAAGCCATTCCCGTATTAAGCTCAATATCTGCAGGGAACATTGAAAGCGCAAGCCAGAGAATCATCTGAACACCCCCTGTAATGCTATTCTGAGAGTGCCTTAAAACGGCTTGAAGGTTTTCTTATAAGCTCAGTGTAATCACTTGAGCCTGATACTATATTCCAGTATTTTCTGTACCATCTGTCACTTTCAGCAAGGGCTTTCATTGCCAGCGGTCTGAACAATCTGCTGTAAAGGTACTTCCTGTATCTGAGCGAAAGGCTGATTCTTACTGCGAAGTCCTCTTTTCTGCTCCAGGAATCCCTGCCGTCAATCACCGCGGCAGCAGAGGCTAAACCGCTCTCAATGGCTGAAGCTATTCCTTCCCCTGTAATTCTGTCACAGAGCCCTGCTGCATCCCCGGCCAGAATAACCCTGCCATGACCTGAACCAATTGGTTGTCTTCCTGCAGGCAGTACTGCGCCTGCCATATTGCAGCGGGCAGGAAGCCCTGAATATCTGAGTATTCGCCTAAGCATCTTTCGAAGGTCCGGATGACTGGTTCCGTGTGAAGCAACCCCTATAGTCAGATCATCACCTCTTGGAAAGAGCCAGCCGTATCCGTACAGCTCCCTGAAAAAGAAAATGCTGAGCCCTTTGGCTCTGAAAGGCTCAACAGCTTTAGGAGAGAGCTGAACCACTGTGCTTAAAGATGGGCTCTGAAGTACATTTTTTTTCGCTGTAATGCTTTTTCTCACAGTACTTGATGCACCGTCAGCCCCGATCAGTCTGGAAAAATGAATATTTCTGCCTGAAGCAAATACTGCTTTGTCTTCAGATACCTTCACCAGCCTGTCGGTCAAAGGCTCTGCCCCTGCCTCCACTGCCCTTCTTCTGAGAAATGAGTCAAACTCCCTGCGGTCAACTATTCTCATGGGAGGAGTGCATTGGGAACATGTTCGCAGTTCTTTAAGATCGTTGATAACTGTCATTGTGTCATGAACAGCTACAGTCAGGTCATTCAGCTCCTCAGGTTTAAGCATACCTGATTTTATAAGCGCGTTTTCCCCCCGTTTCGATACAACTCCTGCGCATATCTTAGTTCTGGGAAACTCTGAACGATCTGCGAGAATACTGGTTATTCCTTCAGAAGCAAGTTTCCAGCCACATGCTGCGCCTGCAGGGCCGGCCCCTACTATCAATACACTGTTCATGCGTTTAAGATAAGAACTGACACCAATCGATGAAAGTGGTAGGTTTCTCCTTCGAAGAGGAGGTATTGCCCTGGGCAGAATGCTATCAGAACTCTATTACAGGTTCATCTCACTGACAACGGTACTGTTCAGTAATCCAGCCGCAATTGAGAATATCAGCAAATTCATTGCTCTGTTCAGAGTAAAGGCTTCTCGAAGAAGATTTGAGATTTACAGAGAACACCTTCGAAGAATATTCCCCAACAGAACTGAAAAATGGTACAGCGATCTTCTGAAAAGCAACTGGATGGTACACGAAAGGAACCTGTTTGCCGTTTTCCATTCTCTTCGAAGAAAACCTGGAGAACTGCTTCAGCTTACAGAATGGGGAAACGGCAGGGAAGAACTTGACAGGGCTCTGAACAGAGGAAAGGGTGTTCTCCTTCTTGTTCCCCATTTCGGTGACGAGCGAAACCTTCATATCCTTATGGGGATCGCAGGTTATGATGTGCATGTAATGACAAGCCGCTATCTGGACATACCTGAGTATTCAAGAGAGAGCAGGCTGCGGTCGGGAAAGCAGTGGAACACACTTCACTTTCCAGATGAAAACCCGAGGTGGATGTACAGGGTTCTTCAGGAAGGGCGAATCCTTCACTATGCTCCAACGGCTTACGGCGGTCCAGGCGGTATATGGACACAGATGTTCGGAGTGCCGGTGCTGGTTCCTTCCGCACCATGGAAGCTTCAGCGAAGAACAGGCTGTGCGGTTTTTCTCGCCTGGTGTTCCCACAAACCTGGAATGAGATACAAAATCTCTTTTTGCAAGCTTGATCTTCCGGAAGATCAGGAGGGATTCACCTGCGCCATAAGCCATGCAATAGAGGAACTGGCATCCATGGAACCGTCCCAGTACGAATGGAAGAATCTGGCCATAAGACACAGAGAGACTGCCACCATTGCCAGACTGAAATACATTCCCTCTGATGAGAGAATACTGGAAAAGGAAGCTGTTCTTGAAGACAACAACCCCTTGATTATTCACCGTAATCCACTTCACTCAGAGCTGTAGCAATCTGAATCACCCTGCAGGAACTCTGCTTTCTGCTGCCATGGCGCAGTTCTGCTCCATTCAGAGATGATCAATGTTTTTGTAACTTTTCCTGATAAGTCTCAATGTCTGTTTTCAGCCCAAGCTCCGAAATCTGCTCAGAGGAGCTTCCAGTGTTCGCTTCAAACGAAAAGATATCGTGACCGCGAAAAAACGGCCTCCGAAGTCATTCAGAGGCCGCCAATCTTTTCAGAACAGATATTCTCCTGCAGCACCTGGCTGAAGAAGCTGACCTGTATGACAATCAGCGTAAACGGCACCGTTTACCCTTACGCCTGCTCACATTCATGCTGTTGTTATGGCTCCGTTATGATGCTTTGCATATTCATCCAGGAGAGTACGGATCATCTTCTGGTATTGAGTATTGTGCATTTCTGCTTCTTTTTTGAAGAATTCAATACTTCTCTTTGTTAATGAGATAGTTACCTTAACTGTCTCATCCTTCAATGCAAGTTCAGATGGAGAAGGAAGGAAGTCTTCGACTCGCCTTACCTTACCTATAGGTTCATCAGTGTATTCGATTTTCTTTTTCATATATCTTCTTGCCCTTTCGCCAATATCCTGCTCCGAAGATTCTGATCTGCTTGTTTCGGTATACGAACCGAACAGTCAAGATACCCTCGGCAACTCGACCTATGCAGTAGTAACGGGTCTCATGGGCACTATGCGACAGGTCTTCCAGGATTATCCTATGGGGATCAAGGAAAGCAAATTGAGCCAGAGCGAATGAGACACCGTGTTTGTCTTGGTTTGCTTTGTCTTTCTCTGGATCCCATTGAAAATCCGTTTTCCTGCTCATGAGTATATATTGCTTTTCATATGGGCTTTTGTCAATATTTTGTATTCTGCTCTTTGCCATAACGCTTTGAATAACCAGCACAGATACTAGCGGTGCAACCAGCACCGTTTACATCTATGTCTACTCCCTTGCAGGCGTCTGGTTCATGCTGTCAGGCTCTGCTTGTCCTTCAGACCATAAATCTCAGATGGAGGTACACTGAACAATCTAAAGGGAACTTCAGTGTCCGCAGGCGCCTTTGAATGAAGATCTCGTCGGATCTCTACCAATAGGCATGAAAGAGCCTGATTATGGCTCTCCTGCGACATCGATGAATTATTACACTGTGTCACATCCAGATACCGATACATTTCACGGAGCACTGCAGGAGAAGCAACGAGGTTCATTGAATTCGCTGCATCTGAATAGCGTTCCTGTGAACTCGGATTTGATCGGCTTCCCACAACTCCAGAGAGCGCTGCAATGAACTCCTTGTAGTGTTTTCGTTTTAGCTTCCTGTGTTTGCTTCAAACGAAAAGTTATCGTGACCGCGAAAAAACGGCCTCCGAAGTAATTCAGAGGCCGTCAATCTTTTCAGAACAGATATTCTCCTGCAGCACCTGGCTGAAGAAGCTGACCTGTATGACAGGACACTAGAAACTGTCTGCGCAGTCGGTGATTTTCACATCATCTGCCAACAGCCATGTGGCAACTGAGACAGCAGAAGGAGATCTTCTTCCGTAGGTATTGGATCTGTTTGAACTTACGGTTTCAGAAGAAATCGCCAGCACTTTTCCGAAGACAGTCTGAAAACTGTCGGTTATTCTGCTTGAGAATATCGGGCTGACTATCTTCCCCTTCTCTATCAGTACAGCACTGAATCTGCTGCTGCCGGTAAAAACACCCTTGCTCATGTTGGGAAGGTTCATGTAATGAATGGCCGGAATGTACAGAACTCTGTCGTAATCTTTCAGAGCTTCAAGCATATCCGCAGGGCCATCTCCCGGCTGCATTGCAAGGTTGCCTGCATTGGGGCCGGCTTCCTTTCCGTACTTGGAAGCTGTGTTCCTGTCGTAGATAAGGGAGGCCAGTTTTCCATTCTCCACCAGAGGAATCATCTCAGTGGGCATACCGGTATCACTCACAGGATCAGAGAACACATCAGGAGAACCTGGATCATCGAGAACTGTAATCTTCTCGCTGAGGATAGTGTCTCCGAGTTTGTTATCTGAAGTCCAGCCCATCTTCATTTCCCAGGTGCGTCCGGAACATCCGGTCCATACAGCCATTGAGAGCAGATCACCAAGAGCCTCCGGCCCGAAAGCTACCTTGTAGTGCCCAGGTTCTACCTTGAAACCGTCTTTCTCTTCATAGAGAGGAAGAAGATTCCTGAACCGGTTAATTGTCTTTTCAGCGGTTACATCCTCAGCTTTCCAGCCTGTCTGCCAGTCTCCAAGCTCCCAGAGTTTCTTCGGGTGCTTCAGAACACAGGAGAACTGCTGGTCGGTAACAAGCCTTCCGGCACTGAACTTTGTGGCAGTGGTCACAAGGAAGGTTTCAGTGCTTCCGCTGGACCATGAACCGGAGTAGTTGTACTCTTCACCGCACTCTCTGATAATGGCGCTGTAGACCTTTTCCTTCTCTGAAGGATCCATTCCGTCAACAGCGCTGTGGTACTGTTCAGCGGTGTAGATGTTCTCGCTGATGGCAGGAAGTACCGGCTGATAGTCCATTTCACTGGAAACTGCTGCCTTCTCAGCAACCTTGAGAACAAGCTCAAACATTCTGTCAGCAGAGTTTATCTGCCCCAGATGGGTGTGTGTTCCCCGGCGCCTGCCGTCGATTACCTCTATATCAGTTCTGGTAAGCTCCTCGCCTGTGTTGAGGCTTACCGAATTGTTGCCTATTCTCATGAGATGGCTGTTCTCGTGGTGGAGATGTATGGAAGCCTTGATACCACGGGCCGCTGCCATGTTCCTCGCCTCTTCTGCAGCCTTCTTCATAACATCGCTGAGCATCTCTACCTCCTCTCCCCTGTAATTACATTGTCGAATCTGATCACCGGAACACCGTGCCCCAGTTCCATCACCTGGTTGGGTTCGCCTTTACCGCAGTTTTCAACCTGCTCCACTGTCCAGGTTGAACGGTTTCCCACAGCAGAAAGATTGTTGTAGAACTCCACTGTGTGACCCTGGTAGGAGGGATTTCTGAGAACACCTGTAATCTCTCCGTTCTTCACTTCCCAGGCTATCTCGCAGCCGAAGTGGAAGTGCTCACGGTTGGAGCCTATGGACCAGCTGGTGGGATTGTCCACCACAATTCCGTTCTCTGTGTTCTTCACTATGTCATCAAGTGTTCCGTCATCACCGGGAAGTATGTTCACATTGGTCATTCTGTCGATAGGCGCTTTGTAGAAAGCTGTTGATCTGCTGGCGCCACCGCTTTCAGTGAAGACCTCTCTGCCGGCTCTCTGATTGGCCTCGCTTATCATGGCCCTTGAGGTAAGACAGTTCACAAGGATTCCCCTGTCAATCAGAAGGTAGTCCCTTTCAGGGGTTCCCTCATCGTCAAAACCGAATGTGCCAGGGCTGTTATGAATAGAACCGTAAGCGCTTACATTAAGTTTCTCTGAGCCGTATCTGAGTTTGCCGAACGAGTCCAGATTAACGAAACTGCCCCCGGCGAATGAAAGCTCGTAACCAAGTATTCTGTCAAGCTCCAGAGGATGACCTATGGTCTCGTGTACCTGAAGGTGCCCCTGACCTGGAAGCAGAATAACTGAACGGTTGCCGAACTCAAGTTCAGGAGCAGTCAGAACCTGCTTAAGTTCATCCTTCACCCTGGAGGCATGGCCGCTCCAAAGCTCCGGATTGACCAGCATCTCCCAGCCCCTGGTTCCGTCTGCATCGCAGAAGAGGGTTTTTGACCTTTTCTGCATCTGTCTGTCGGTGTCCAGTGCCATTGCGGTCATGTGCGCAAAGGTATTGATGAGGGTTCTGAATGTGTATGTTCCCTCGCTGTTCCAGAAGTGAATAATCATTCGCTGAAGCTGCACTCTGACCATTCGTCTCAGTATCCAGTCCTCTTTCAGTGAATCATCAACGCTCTTCAGAAAGTCAATCTTTTCAGAGAGGGGAACATCAACAGGGTCTGTCTCGAATGGAGAAGTGTACTGGCCGGTATGACCTGGCATTGAACCCATATCCAGACGGACATTCACAAGCCTCGACGCAGAGACAGCGTTGGCCATTGCCCTGTCAAAGCATTCTGCAATACTGTCAAGTCTGCTTGTGGCTGCAAAACCCCATGCACCGCCGTAAAGTATTCTTACGCCGATACCGCTCTCGACAGTGGTGTCGTTAGCTTCAAGGTTTCCATCAAGAAAAACAAACTGCTCATTGCTGTCATCCTGATACCAGCGAACATCGCTGTACTGGGCTCCAGCCTTCATCACCCGGTCTATGTTGCCGGTGACTGCCTTTTTTATGTCATCCAGTGTGAACATTTAACCTTCTTTCGATAAGTAAGGGTCTACAACTGTATTCGTAAATATATCACCTTTATGCAAGTGCCCTGGTTTCATCACTCTGCAGAAAATACCCACTGGCAGGCATGACGCACTTTCCCGCCTGCCGGAATATGCTGCAGTCATCGCCGCGGCATTCCCTGCAGACCTGTGTCACCTCCAGAACAAGAGAACCTGGCCCTTCAAGAAACTCTCCAGGCTTCAGAAGGAAGTTATCACCCCCTGAAGCTGTTATGATCTCTCCAAAGGCTCCAGGGCTGATTTCAAGACCAGTCCTTTCCATGAATTCTGTGATGCTTTCCCAGTCCAGAATGCTTATCTGTCTGTGCAGGTTACCGGCATGGGCATCGTTTTCAATACCTCGGATTGATACCTCTGCTGAATCCACCGGAGTATTCTCAGTGCCTTTTGACGATGATTCATTTATGGGAAGAACAGTCAGTTTCATTCTGTTCCTTTCGGATACCTTACAGTTAACCATGGAGTAAACTTCTGATCCTGCCCTACCGTACCGGTAACAATACCTGAACTCATTCCTGACTGAATTGACAGTATGGCGCACAGCAGAAGAATACACCTTACGGAACAGGTGTAATGACATGTAATCATTCAGCTTTTCTCCGGCTCATCTCGCCTGTATGGAGAAGCATTAAGAAGAGGAGTAAATATCTTTACATAAACCAGCCTCCAGAGGAGCCCCATGAACACCACGAATCCCAGCCCCCTGAGCACATTCTCCATACTGAGCCAGTTAAAAAGACCGTGACAGACCATACCCAGAAGAAGTCCTGCAACGGTAACAAGTACAGGCCGAAGACCTTTTCTGCCCTTTGAATAGCCCAGAGCGGCACCCCAGAAAGAGGCAAAGAGAGCATGGCCTGGAACGCTGAACACAGAACGGGCAAGCAAGGTGAGGGTACCTGCTCCTGCCCCTGCAGTCTCCCATCCGGAAATCACATAGAAAGCGTTTTCGCAGGCTGCAAACCCCAGTGCTGCTGATGCTCCGTAAACAACACCGTCAAACGGTTCATTGAAATTCCTGTTCCGAAAAACTGTCCAGAAAACGATCAGAAACTTACCGGTCTCTTCCACCAGAGGTGCCCAGATAACAGCCGAGTACTTCGCAGGGCCCCAGGGAAAGGGAAGACCTCCATAGGAAGTTCCCAGTGCCACAGCAAAGAGAGCGCCAAGAAAAAAAGTTCTGAATACCAGTTTTGTGGGCTCAGGTTCATACTTGTCGGTCCTGTAGAAGTACCAGAGCCATCCGAGAGCAGGAATAACCGAAACCAATGCTACTGCCAGATACCTCATAATACTTCTTCTCCTACTGCTGTCAGTTGACCATCTGTGAAGCTACAAACCTGCCGAATGCCGCCGGATCTTCCGGTTTCAATCCTGAAAGAACCCTTGCAAGCTCAAGTACCATACCCACCTTCTCCTTGAACAGATCATCGTCAGACTTCTGAAGGGTCTCCAGGGATTCAATCAGCGGATGTGAAGGATTCAGTTCCAGAACTTTCTTTGACTGGGGCTGCTCCTGGTTCATTGCCCGCATCATCATTCGCATCATCTCACCGGGATCATCCTGGGAGGAGACAAGAATGCAGGGTGTTTCTCTCAGTCTGGGTGAAAATCTCACTCCTGCCACCCTGTTACCCAGTATCTCCCTGATAGAGGTCATCAGAGTGGAATGCTCCTTCTCTGCCTCTTCTCTGGCTGTCTTCATCTCCTGAGACATGGTTGATTCAGTGGCTTCACTGGCAAGATTTACCAGTTTTCTCCCTTTGAACTCACCGAGAGCCTCAACTGCAATAAGGTCTACAGGGCCGTAAAGGAAGATAACAGGGTCATCTCCTGCTGACTCAAGATGCGGCGAATTCCTAAGTTCTTCCAGAGAAGCGCCTGCAAGGTAACTGATGGTACCTTCCTCATGGACACTTTCGCTTATTGAAGAAAGGCTTTTCATCTCTTCAGAGCCGGCAAGGTGGAACATAAGAAGAGAAGCCAGTTCCTCTTTTCGTTCGTAATCGGAATAGACACCTTCCTTGAGAAAATCACCGTACTGTGCGAAGAACTCTCTGTATCTCTCCGGTTCATCATCCATCATATCTGAAAGGTGGTCTATAATCTTTCGTGTAAGAACCTTGCTTATTGTAAGAAGCACACGATCCTGCTGAAGCATTTCTCTTGAAACATTAAGAGATACATCGGGGCTCTCAACAACCCCTCTGAAGAAATGAAGATACCTGGGAAGAATGGTATCGGCTCTCTCCATTATCATTACTTTTCTGGCGTAGAGGCTGAGCCCCGGTCGCCTGTCGGGAATCATCAGATCCATTCCCCTTGTGGCAGGGGTAAAGATAAGCGCGTGGAACTCGGTTGTTCCCTCTCCGTGATACCAGAACCTGTCCATAGGCTCTGAGTGATCATGGGTGAGATGGGAGTAGAATGCGCTGTACTCACTGTCTTCCACTTCAGAGGGATTCCTCAGCCATACAGGCATTCCCTTGTTCAGCTGCTCCTTTTCTGTACCCTCTTCTGCATCTCCGGCTTTTTCAAGAAAAACCGGATTACCTACGAAGTCGGAGTAGTGGCTCACAAGGGATCTTATCTTCCACTCAGAGAGATATTCCTCTGCATCCTCTTTCATGTGGAGTATTACTGAAGTTCCAGTTTCAAAACCGGAACCTTCGCCTATGGTGTACTCCTCTTCTCCGGTACTCTTCCATATCCAGCAATCAGTTTCCCCTGCTTTTCGGGTCTTCACAGTTACCGAATCGGCTACCATGAAAGCAGAGTAGAAACCAACACCGAATTGGCCTATCAGTTCAGGTTTAACCGCTCCTGAAGCGGCGTCCTCAAGAAACTTGAGAGTACCTGAAGAAGCCACTGTTCCAAGACATACCTTCAAGTCATCCCGATTCATACCCACACCGTTGTCAGTAATTGTGAGAGTCCTGCCTTCCTTGTCTGCCTTTGTGACTATCTCAGGGGCATAGCCCTCTGAGGTCAGGGAATCGTCATCAAGTGCCAGAAACCTCAGCCTGTCGATTGCATCGGAAGCGTTTGAAATCAGCTCTCTCAGAAATATGTCCCTGTTGGAATAGAGACTGTTGATGACAAGATCCAGTACTTTTTTTGTTTCAGCCTTGAATTTAAGTGATCTGTGACCTGGCATTTCCTCGTTCTCCTTTATCGAATCCTGCCTTCCAGGAACGGAACCTGAAAAACTTTTTCATGATGTATGGGACCGTGGCCGAAGTAGCCTTCCTCTCCGAAGAGTTCTCCGTGATCCGCTGTGACTGTAATCCATGTGTTTTCCGGTACAATGTCGAAGAGCCTTTCAAACACGCTGTCCAGATACTCGACAGTGTCCACCTGCCTTGCCTGGAGCATATCCATCTCCTTCTGGTCAAAGAATCTGGAACCGCTTGTGCTCTCCTGAACTGCGCCGTCTATAAGGTGATCGTCAAGGTGCTTGAACACACCGTGAACACCGCTGATTCTGGGCCAGTCGTTTTCAGATTCAGTTGGTCTGGCATAGGGATAATGGGTTTCTCCCACATTGAGCATATAGAAACTGGGCCTGTCGGAAGGGAATGTCATAAGGTCAAGCATGGCATTCATGTCGTTGTGCTTGTCCATGAGCCTGAATGTGTCAAATCCTCTGTTTACAGGGGTCATGCTGTTAAGAACCGGCAGTGATACCATTGCATGTGTTCTGTATCCCAGGGAATCACGGAGGTAGTCAGGCAGCCAGAGCCTTGGAACAAGGCTCTTGAACTCAATGCCGTCTGCTCCGAGCCTCTCGTTATACTTCACAAAATCATGCTTGTAGTACTCGCTGGCAAATACCCCTGAAGGGCTTGTGTGTGGAACCAGCCCCATGAGCAGGTTGTAATGTGACGGGGCTGTCCAGCTTGCGTAGCTGTACCTTGCCTCGGTTTCTCCCAGCTTCATAATGGTTTTTGGAGCTGCCTTCATGAACGAATCGTATCTGCAGCTGTCCAGAATAACCACTATGAAATTGTTCATATTGTCAAAAGGAGGAGTTCTTCTTCCTGCTGAACCACCGATGACTGTTTTTTTCTTCTTCTGAAAAAGACCCAAATCAGTCCCCTTCTGTTAGCAGCTAAATGCTGTTTCTTATGTCTTCTCTTACTTCCTCCGACCATCTGGAAGAAAGTCTCTCCATCTGTTCAACCATTTCAGAAAATCCAGGCGCCGGCATCAGTCTCTCATATCTGTAGTTCCTCTGCATGATTACAGTTGAACCTCTGTCTCCAAGAAGGGTAACATCCACATCAAAAACAGCTACCCAGGTTGCGCTGTCAACCTGAGTGGCACCGAACTCCCTTACATAACCCTCGACAGTTAACAGATTATTAACCGTTGCAGCAGTTCTGAATACCGCCGGAAAACTGCCTTCTGCCATCAGATCTCTTGCCAGCATTTCACTCAGCATGGCACCGGGTCTGGCTGCCCACCTGTTATCAGAACTCTCCATGATTGTTCCATCAGCGTGTCTGACAACCATACCTGAAAGCTGATAGCTTCCTGAGGCTTCAAGGTCTCTGACCCTAATTGCACTGGATGCTGCAGGGGTTCTCATGTTTTCAGGTTTATCCCAGTCAATGGTCCACTGACTGGCCGGTGCAGTTTCGCTTCCTCCCAGGGGAACATTCACTGTAATACAGCCTGTGATGAGAAGCAAAGCAGAAACTGAATACAGAATGGTTTTTGTCATTGCCAGATTTCCTCTCCTCTGTAACCACCGGAAAAACCGTCAAGCAAACGGTTAACATTCGGCAGAAGTTCTCTTATCTCCTGAAGTATAGAGTTTGTTACATTAAAAGTGTTATGGAGGTCAGCCCCCATCATGTTCAGCTGTTCTGAAAGATTGTCAAGTTCACCGGTGAACTCCTTCAAGTCTTCCACGATCGGTTCAGCATCTTCCCTGGCATCCCTGATCGCCGCGGTAAGTTCGTTCCCCAAATCATTGTATGTAACCAGAACAGCATCAAAATTATCAATTGTTCTGCTGAGCCTTACAGCCACCGAATCGTTTTCTACGCTGTCAAGAAGATCGTTCATTCTGGTAAGCGCTCTTATTGTCTGGTCGTTAAGCTCTTTCATATCCACCTGAGCCATTGACTGGAATACAGCGTTGAGCCCTGATGCCACGGACTGCACTGTACCGGACCTGACCGGTACAACAGGCATATCAGATTCGAATGTGAGCTGGTCTTCACTCCACAGCCTTTCCACTGAATCAGGAAGGCTCTCCAGATTGATATCCTGTAGACCGGTAATTCCAGTGAAGAACAGCGAAGCAACAATGGTATCATCAACTCTGAACTTGTCGTCTTCCAGGTTCAGAACAACCTTCACCAGCCTTCCGTCAGGAGCTATCTCTATAGCGGAGACCGACCCTACCGGCACTCCGTTGTATTCTACAGTGCTTCCCACATTCAATCCGCCTACACTCCATCCGAAGTAACAGGCATAGCTGGTGGTAACAGGGCTGCTGAAACCTCCGGCAACCCAGAAGATACCTGTAATAAATATGCCCATTATCAAAACGAAGAAGATTCCCAGACGGACTCTGTTAGCTCTCAGTGCCATTTCAGTCTCCAGTCTTTCTTCTGAAAAAATCGATTACCCGGGGATCGGTGGAATTTGCAGCCAGGTCACCGGCACTTCCTGTGGCAATAATGCCCTTTTCCTCCGGATCAAGCATCACCACCCTGTCTGATATGGCGTGTATGCTTTCAAGTTCGTGAGTTACAATGATGAGAGTAGTTCCCTGATTCCTGTTCACTGAGAGTATAGTCTTATCCAGCTCAGCGCTGGTCACAGGATCCAGACCGGCAGAAGGTTCGTCAAAAAACAGAACTTCAGGGTCAAGAGCCATTGCTCTTGCAAGAGCGGCTCTCTTCTGCATTCCTCCTGATATCTCAAGGGGATTATCGTACGCAGCATGGAGCATACCGACCATTTCAAGCTTGCTCATGGCCACATCTGTCATCTCGTGCCTTGTAAGATCTGTGAATTCAGACATTGGAAGTATCACATTTTCCAGCACAGTGAGATTACCTAGAAGAGCTCCTGACTGAAAGAGAACTCCCCATCTTCTTCTGGCTGCAGCAAGGATTTCTGCCGACTCCCATATATCCTGCCTGTCGAAGAGAATTCTTCCGCCGTCAGGTTTCTGAAGACCAATAAGATACCTCATTATTGTGGATTTGCCGCAGCCGCTCTTTCCTGCTATAACAAGAACCTCACCGCTGTAAACATCCATTGAGACATTCTTCAGAACAGGTACTTCATCATAGCCTCCGGTTAGGTTATCCACCTCTATAATGGCTCTGCTCATATCTGAAGTCCCGGTCTGAGGTGAATGAAAATAAGGGAGAGCAGAGCATCAACCAGAATAACCAGAAAGATGCTGACAACCACAGCAGAGGTGGTTGCTTTGCCTACAGAAGCCGGACCTCCCCGAACCCTCATTCCCATGAACGAACCTGTAATTGCTATAATCGCAGAGAAAAAGAAGCTCTTGATAACTCCCCAGTAAAGGTCGAACGGTATAAGAGCCTTCCTTGCTTCTTCCATGTAAACTTCAGCAGGCATTCCCAGAAAAAGCCCGCCTGCTGCAAGCCCTCCGGCCATACCTGCGAAATTAGCTATTGAGATAAGCAGCGGCATGACCACAAACAGAGCAATCATTTTGGGAGTAACAACATATCCGTAAAGGTTGAAACCCATAACCTCAAGGGCGTCTATCTCCTGCCTGACCTTCATAGTGCCTATCTCTGCCGCAAAAGCTGAACCTGATCTTCCTGCAACCAGAACAGCTGTCATCATGGGACCTATCTCCCAGCAGATACTGTAAGCCAGAAGGGCAGGCATAAACAGTTCTGCGCCGAACTGCTGCATCTGGTAGCCTGCCTGATAACCCAGAACTACTCCCATGAGCCAGTTGAGAGTTACGATGATGGGAATAGCCATTACTCCTGCCTGCTCCATGTAGTAGGCAGTCATGGAACCTCTTACCCTTCCTGAGAAGAGAGCCCTGATAGCCTGTACGGAAAAAGTCATCAGACCTGTGAGCAGCTTCCAGGACTCGTAAACATTCTGCCCGATATCATTGAAGTGATACTTAAGATTCTTTTTGGAAACGAATCTGGGAGGAACCCTGTCAATCTCCCTGAAACGCTCAAAGATTTCAGCCATTTCAGGATCAGGAATCCTCAGAATAACCTTCCTGTTTCGGCTTTTTCTGGCCTCATAGAAAGACCAGATTCTGGCTGCTACCCCTGTATCAAGAGCATCGCAGCGAGAAAGGTCTATTTCAACAGGAGTATCAGGAAGGCCTTCAAGGGCTCTGCTGACATTATGCAGATCTGCTACTGTAAACCTGCCTGAAAAGGACAGGGAGTTTCCACGGAACAGGATTCTTCTTCTGTCCAAAGAAGCGCTACCAACCTTTCAGAATCAGCTTGTCTTATGGTTTACGGAGTGTTAATATAATGTATTGAAAGAATCCGGCATGGGTTCGTCGGACACAGTAACAGTCAGGAGGGGCATATGGGCACCATTGTATTCATTATTTTAAGGTTTGTCTTCAATGTTAACAATTACGGCGATGGCCAGACTCTTGCTACACTGGTATCACTTGATACTATTGCTCTGCTTCTTTTCATGCATCTGAGAAAGGGAAGATAAGCCAGGGTCAATCAATTCCTCAAAGGCTCTTCTAACCTGAAGCAGTATTCGGGTAAAATCTTCTGAAAGCCTGTTTCTCGGCCATTTAAGGTTTATTATCAGGCTACATACTATTCTGCCTGGACGGCTATCCATAACAAGTATTCTGTCTGCAAGATAAACAGCTTCTTCGATATTGTGTGTGACAAAAACCACAGTGGTTGACTGTTTTCTGAACAGGTTCCTTACAGTGTCCTGCAGTACCATTGCAGTTCTCTCGTCAAGGGATGCAAAGGGTTCATCCAGAAGCAGAATATCCGGTTCTGTTACCAGCCCCCTGGCCAGAGCGGTTCTCTGCTGCATTCCCCCTGACAGCTGGTGAGGATAGCTGTGGGCAAAATCCTGAAGTCCGACTTTTTCAAGAACCTCCATACACCGCGGCAGAGCATCTTTTCTGGAAACCCCCTGTGCCCTGAGTGAAAAAGAAACATTGGAAGCCACTGTCAACCAAGGAAAAAGCGCTCCCTGCTGAAATACATACCCCGGTCGTGAATCTATTCTGACGGTGCCTGAATCCGGTTTCTCCAAACCGGCAAGTATTCTGAGAAGTGTTGTCTTGCCGCAGCCGGTAGGTCCCAGCAGACATATAAATTCCCCGTCAGAAACAGCAAGATCAACACTATCAAGGGCATTTACTATACCCCCTGATGGAGTCTGAAATGATTTACTGACACCTTTGACGGACAATGACATTATCGCTCCCTTGCCCTGAGCCTGATCCACTTTTCTCCTGCATACTCAAGACCCCTCGAAAAGAACAGACCTATTACAGCAATAACGAAAATACATGCTATCATGATATCCAGCCTTGAAAGCTGATAAGAAAATCTCAGAAGGTAACCGATACCTGCATTGGTACCGGGAAGCATCTCAGCAGCAATTATAACCATCCAGCATCGTCCTACAGCCATTCTGTAACCTGTAAAAATATCCGGAAGAGAGGCAGGAAGCAGAACATTTGTGAAAATAAAGAAGCGCCCTGCACCAAGAACCCTGGCTGCTTCAATGTGAACCTTTCTAACACTCCTTACACCGTGCATCGTCTCCAGAATGACAGGAAAAATACCGCCCCATGCCAGAATGAATACCATTCCCGCCTGAAGCTCATTAAGAATGTTTCTTGAGTATTTCAGATGATCGAGGCCAAACAGCTCTGTAAATGTGGTATCCTTGAAAAAAATAATGGAAAGAGGCAGAAGCGCAAGAGGTGAAAGGGGTCTGGCAAGCTCAGTGAGTGGTGATGTGAGTTTTCTGAATCTGGAACTGGCACCCATGAAGAATCCTGCAGGTGTACCGATAAGTATTGAGAAGAACAGTCCTATGGTGACCCTGATAAGACTGACCCCGGTATTCCACAACAGTGAACTGCAGCTCAGAAGATCCCTTCCAGGATGCAAAAGCACATTAAGAACACGGGATGGCGGAGGCAAAAGAAGTGAATCCGGATAGAACTGCCAGAAGAGTAGAATCAGTATGGGCAGAAAGAGCCCCGGAAGGCTTGATCGAACCTTCCGGAGCATACCTGCGAAACGATCAGAAAATCGTTTGACCTTTTTGATTACTGCACAAATCTCTCAGGCAGAAGACTGAAATCTGTTATCATTTCCAGCTCGGAAGCATCATCAGCATCCATAAGAGGTCCGCTGAACGCGCCAAGAGATCTGGTGTGCTCAAGTATCAGGTTCATATTGCTCATCCACTCATCGGTCACATTCATGTCATAAAGGCTGGTTGCCATGGAAATGACCTCAACCTCAACCGGTGTGCCGATCCATTCAGATGCAGCAGCTGCAGCATCTTCAGGATTTTCGTTTATGTAATCAGTGGCGTAAGCAAAAAGTTCAAGAGCTGCAGCAACCTCTTCAGGCTTCTGTTCCATAACCTGATGTGTTGCAGCAATTGCGCAGCACGGGTGGTTCTCAAAGTCTCCTGGAGGCAGCAGAGAAAGCTCTGCAACGCATTTACCTATGCCGTTATGCTCCGCCATGGCGCATGCAGGGTTGTTTGAAACGAAAGCATCTATAATGCCTTCCTGCAGTGCAGGATTAAGGTTGGGCTGACCCTGCGCGTTGTAGAGAATAATGTCTGCGCCCTCAACATCGCCGCCGGACATTGCAAAAGAAATACCTGCCTCTGTCAGAGCACTCTGGAAAATGATCAGAGCAACAGCTTTGGGGCTCTTGAAACCTACAGTGAGAGGTTCTTCAGACTGGGATGCCCAGGTAACAAAATCGTCCCATGTGTTCACCGTTTCGTTATCAGACGCAACCACCAGCATATCTCCCCGCTGGTGCAGCGGAGCAATTATGCTGACAGGATTGCCCTGGTCATAACTTACTGCAAATGGTAAAACACCGCCGAAGCCAATCTCAAAAAGACCGGCCTGCATATTGTTGGGAACATTTATTGCACCCTGTGACTGGATGAACTCAACTTCGGCTATTTTCTCGTTGTTTTTTATGAGGGCGTAAAAAGTCTCGCCGAGAGGAACAAGATAAACAGGATACAACTCATGCATAGCTTCGCAGCGAAGAGCTGATACGAAAACCGCTGAATGGTGATCCTGCTTAACAAAACCAATCTTCAGCTCAGGAGCTTCAGCATAAATGTCAATTTCCTCAACAGGAATGTTATCGGGGCCTTCAACGGACTCTTCGGTGACTTCCTCTCTCTGTTCTTCAACTGCAGGTGCAGGTTCCTCTCCTCCGCATGAAACAGCAAACAGGAAAACTGACACAAACAGCAGCAAAGCAAGTGATTTTCTCATGGTCCCTCCGCAATCAGCACAGCTTTGTACCGGTGATGCAGCACCAGATACGGTATTACTAAAGTATTTCTGATATTCAGGAGCAAAAACCCCCGAATTGGAAAAATTCTAAATACTCAAATCAATCAAGTCAACTGCCTTGTACAAAACCTGTAACAGAATTCATAACTTCATAATTTCATGTTTACGCACACTGACCCAATATGTTAACTCGAACTTAATGGGGCATATAAGTGCATCATTCCAGCTGTACTGTTATATTTGCCTTCATGCAATACGAAACAACCGAGAAACTGAAGAACACTGAACTCTGGATCTTTGATGCTGATGATACTCTGTGGGAAAGCGCTCTGTATTTCAGAAGGGCTGAAGAGGACTTTCTTGGGCTGATGCTAAGCCTTGGCTTTGACCCGGAAACCATCAGAAATGAAGTGCACAGCAGAGATATTGAAAGGCTTTCTGTAACTGGATACGGTGTCCGTCCTTATATAAACACTCTGAAATCAATACTGGCGGAACATGTTACAGCATTATCTTCATATCTTAATGATAGTATTGACTATATCTCCAATAGTCTTCTCCATCATCCACTTGTTCTGCTTCCTGAAGTAATCTCTACTCTGGAGAAAATGAACATCTGCGGTAAAAAAATGCTTGTCTACACAATGGGTGAAGACGACCATCAGAGAGACAAGTTCAATAGATCCGGAATAGCCGGTTTCTTCAGTGATATCGTTGTTGTTCCAGTTAAGAATGAAAACACTATGAAAGAACTGCTGGCCTCTTTCGGAACACTGCCGGAAAGAGCCTGCATGATTGGAAACAGCCCTAGGTCAGACATAAACCCAGCCATAGAATGTGGTGTTAACGCGATATACCTGAAGCGTTCTATCACATGGCAGGCAGAACAGACGGAGTTTGCCGAACCTGAGCTTGTAACAACAGTAACCAGTCTATCTGAAATACTGCCTCTGGCTGGTATTGAATAGCCGGTAAGCTCCATCTGTGATGGGTGCGTTGACAATTCTGGAGGATAAAGATGACACTTTCTGGTTTTCTCTCGAAAAATACTGTTTCAGTAAAACTCAATATTGGCAGCAGAGACAAGCTGCTCGCTGAGATATCTTCCCTGGCGGCAGATATGGCCGGGCTGGACACCGATGGAAGAGATCGAATTGCAGCTGTGTTGAAAGAAAGGGAAGAACTGGCCACAACAGCTCTGGGATCAGGTACAGCCATCCCCCACTGCAGAATGCCTGGACTGAACAATTTCATAACCGGTGTGGTCACAACTAAAAAGCCAATTGACTACGGCGCTGCTGACGGAAAAAAGGTAGACATCTTTCCTTTTGTCATAGCTCCTGAGAATAAGCCGAAAGAACACCTGAAAATTCTCTCTGGTATGGCTCGTATTCTAAGAAATCCTGATACTCGCAAGGCAATCAGAAGCATTAATGATTCTGAAGAACTCTACAATTTCCTTTCTGACCTGTTTGAGGACAAACAGGAAAAGAAGATGCCCCATGCCGGTTCATCAATGAAGATGCTTCATGTTTTCGTCAGGGATGAAGAACTTTTCAACGACATTCTGCAGGTATTCGCCTCAGGCGAGACTGCCGGAGCGATGGTTCTGGAAACCCACGAATCTACAGAATACCTCTCCAGTATGCCTGTATTCGCCGGTTTTTGGAACAGCGAGCTCCATACCTTCAACAGAATAATCGTAAGTGTAGTTCAGGAGAAACTCCTTTACCAGACTTTACGAAACATTGAGTATGTCAGCGGTGATTTTTCTTCCAACAGCGATGTGATGGTAACTGTGACAGACCTCCATCATGTTCTCGGCTCACTGGACCAGTAGGAGAGGTATTATGACATCAATACCTATTCTGGCTCTGGTAGGATTTGCTGTAACTGTCGGACTCTTCGCAGGCGACCTTATCAGAAAGATCGGGCTTCCCTCAATCATAGGCTATATGCTTCTGGGAACAGTCATGGGTGTCTCTGTTCTTGAGCTTTTCAGTAATGAACACCTGGAACAGCTTACCTTCGTTACAGACATAGCCCTGGGATTCGTTGCATTCAGCATAGGAGGTGAACTGAAGCTCACCACCCTCCGGTCTCTGGGAAAATCAATAGGCCTTATTATTGTTTTCGAGTCTTTTGCCGCCCTTCTGGCTGTGGCTATGCTTGTATACGCAGTTACAGGAGATGTTGTGACAGCACTGGTTTTCGGAGCTCTAGCTCCTGCGACAGCACCGGCTGGAACGGTTGCGGTAATAAGAGAATACAAGGCAAAAGGAAAACTCTCCTCTTCCCTTTATGCCGTTGCAGGGTTTGATGACGGTGTGGCCATTCTTCTTTTCGGTTTCACTGCTGCAATAGCCAGGCAGCTGATGCTCAGGGAAGCAGGGCAGGCTTCCGGAAGCCTTCTGTCAGGGCTTATGCAGCCCACAGGTGAGATACTGCTTAGTCTTCTGGCAGGGGGAATACTGGGATTTCTCTATACATGGCTTGTAAAGAAGCTTGAATCCAGAAGCAATATTCCTGCACTGACATTCGGTTTCATTCTTATAGGAGCCGGACTCGCTTCAATGTTCCATCTCTCTCTGATTCTTGTGAATATGGGTATAGGCTTTGTTCTGGCAAACACATCAAAGCACAGCCTGGTTATAAGTGTAAATGAACAGCTCAGATCCCTGATGCCCCTGCTTTTCATACTGTTCTTCTTCCTGGCAGGCGCGCATCTGAACTTCGGCGCACTTCCTTCACTTGGATTGATAGGGCTTGCATATCTGCTGGGCAGAACAGCAGGCAAGATGGGTGGTGCCTGGTTTGGCGCATGGCTGGGCAAAGCAGATTCAGTTATCATGAAGAATATTGGTCTGGGACTTCTCTCCCAGGCAGGTGTAGCCATCGGACTCTCTCTTCTCATCGCCCAGGAGTTCGCCAGAATACCTCTGGCCAAAGCATCATCCCTTGCGGCATCGGTGGTTACAACCATTACTGCAACATGCATCATCTTTGAGATAGTAGGCCCTGTTACAGCCAAGATAGCACTGAAGAACGCCGGGGAAATAAATGCAGACTGAGAGAGAAACCAGATATCTGCAGACAAAAAAACACCTTGCGATGTAAATACCTGTCTGCAACAGCAATGCTAAGGTGAAAAGAGGAATAAGATTATGAGTACTAAATGCATAATTCCGGTTATTCTATGCTGCACATTGTGTTACTCCTCAGACCAGGCCTGGTTCAGACTGACAGGTTTCAGTTCAAACGGCAGGTATGCACTGTGGGAGACAGGCGGAGTGCATGACGGCTCCGGATTCCCATGGATATCTATGGAAGTTCTGGATTTAACTGATGGAAGGCAGGCAGCTGAGTTCAGCCAGGTGTGGGAAGACTCTGAATGCTCAGATCCAGATTTCACCATAGCTGACAGTGCAGGAAAAGAGCTATGCCTTGCTTTTGATATTCAGAGGGGAAACTGGCAGGAACCTATTGTATACTATCCGGTTACAGACCTGTCTCATGGTGGGGATACCACCTCTTTCTGCCTTGAGACATATTCTCCTGAATACAACTCAGGAGAGCTGAAACTGGTTGTGTCATCAGAACAGGGAAAAGCCTGCGCAGGTTATCCTGACTGGTTTCCTCCACCTGCACATCTCACTGTTGAACTGGGAAACGAAGAAAAGTTTTTTGTTTTGTTCTCTGAAGAAACTCTTTCTGAGAAATACAGTCTGTTCTACAGCTATGAACTTGCAGGGATCTGGCGAAACCCGTTCAACAGTTCATCCCTGTTGATCCTGCTTCATGGGAAAACGCCGGGCTTTGAAGGATCCAACGGGAGGTACCGGGCAGTTACAGCCCTTCTGCCGGAGGAAATCTGATTTACCATGGGAAGAACTGCAGCGCTGTGATAGTTTTGCAGTTACCAGTTTGAAAGGATTCCCTGCCTGTTCACCTGAATCATGTTTCTTGAGAACAGTATCAGCGCTTTCAGAGTATTTCTGAAAAACTGCCGCAATAACGGAGAAGGGGGAGCCTGAGGCTCCCCCTTAGTTGTTCTGAACACCTACTGTATGTGTACCATCTTCAGTTCAGCAATAGCTGTTTCCCATGAGAGACGAACTATATACAAACCTGAAGGTACAGATTCCAGTTCTACGGAGTGTACACCTGAAGTAACCTGCCTTGAATGAACGGTTCTTCCGCACATGTCGTGAATTGAGAGTACCGCTTCTTCAGGGGCAGTAACGCTGAACACAGCAGATGAACCTGCAGGGTTTGAACCTATGTTGCAAAGCCCCAAATTGCCTGCAACTGCTGATTCTTCACCTTCTATACCTGTCGGATCATAGGCTGCTGCCCTGAGATCCCACTGCAAGTCAGTACCTCTGGCGCCATAAACCAGCCAGAGCTTTCCGTCTGAACCTGCAGCCATTCTGCCGTCATCAACAGCGTCAGAAGAAGCGGCAGTTTGAATACCTGACCAGGATGAACCATTCCACTCGTTATACCTGATACTGTTCATTCCTGCAGTCCAGGAAACAATGATGTTACCATTCTGAAGCACAGTAATCGATGGCCGCACACCGTAATCTGTACCTGAAACCTTCTCAGGGCTGGTCCATGAAGTACCCTGCCTCATTGAGAATACTATCTCGCCGTTCTGTCTCTGCCACGCTACTGCAAAACCGTTGGATATTCCTTCTATACAGGCATAACGGCTCTCGTCTGCTGAAGAAGATATAAGCTCTTCCGAACCGAATGAGCCGCTGTCAGGTGCATCGCGGAAACCTATTCTCCAGCCATCATCGGTTTTTCTGTGGTAAACCATTCCGAAATCTGTGCCGTTCCAGGCCACATCCGGATACCTTTCAGGAGTATCTGAAGCTGCAAGATTCTCCTCAGGTGTCCACTGCGCACCTGTCCACATTCGGCCTGCAATATCCGGATCTCCACCGTCCCATTTCTGCCATACAAGCCAGGTATGACCATTTCCGCCTGACATTGCCGGTTCAATATCGTAAGGATCACCGGAGGTCATTACCTGAGCAACTCCCCACCCTGAACCGTTCCATGGTGAAAGATAAATATCGTAACCTTCGTGGTTGTCTCTCATGGACTGGAAGGCAACCCAGACATTTCCAGTGCCGTCACCGCCCACAGCAGGGTGCCAGTCCCAGTACTGGTGCTGGCAGACAATGGCAGGAGTTACCCATGTATCACCGTCGGTGGATGTTGCCAGAATGTTAGCCCTGACAGGCTCAGAACTGCCGGATACTGCAAAAACTCTTCCGGAAGAAGGATCAGCATACACATCCACCCTGCCCTGGGTATGCAGTCCATCAGTAAGAGGATAGTCTATCCATCCATCAGCAGCAGGCTCGGATCCACTCTGCGCAAATCCTGCTGTCATGGCAGAGGTCTGTCGGGGTTTCAGTGTAGGATCACCGAAAAGAACAGCTCCGTCCTCATAACCGGTATTATTCGACAGCCATACTCTGAAAGCATCACCAAGATTGCTGCCGCTGGAAAGCTGTGCATAGTACTCAGTGAAAAAGTTCGTATAGTCAACTTTCGACTGGGCAAGGCATGCCAGACCGTAACTGTCGGTCCAGATATAGCTGTTGGCAAGATTGTCTATCTCTGTCCATCTGCCGTTGCTGCAGCAATTACATACAAAGAAGAATGCATGCGGATCCAGAGGCGGCACTTCAAAGTTGTTCAGTGTACCGGCACCGGTTGCCGGAGCTCCAGTATGAAAACTGCTTCCCCAGGGACTGGAGTGGGATATAAGATGAACCCACTCATAACCTGTGAGCAACTCTTGTTTGAAATCGTCTGCATTGGTGCCAAGAGCATCATCCACTCTGTTCACATCAGTATAGAGGTCGTCCAGCCCGCCTGTAAGGCCGGTAAAAGCCTCCTCGTAAGCCAGAGCCCTGTCAGGAAGAGAGAGCATACCTGTTCTGTAGGCATGATTCTTGGCAAAGTAGTTGTTGAGCAGCTCCACAGAAGAACCCCAGCTGAGGTAAGTAGGTGTGAGCCTTCCCAGCCAGATTTCAGGCTCTCCTGATGAATAGCTGTTAAACAGACCATCATTATCTGGATCACTCCATGTACCGTTCATATCCATGAGATACATGTCTATAGGGTATTCACCGTACTCGTTCTCAATCCAGCCTGCAGGTATGTCTCCAATAGCCACGGCACCTGCAAGGCTTCCTCCGGCATACTGGGTCTGCAAGTCACTTCTGATATCAGACGCAGTCCCACCGTCAATCTGCCAGACAGCTACCGTATAACCATCTGCTTCAAGGTCGCTCTGATACTGGGAAAGTGCAGCTGATATTCCCGACTGGATCTGAGCATCAACAAGGAGTACAACAAGATCAGCATCGGTTCCCTGAGTAACAGGAGCGCAGATAATATGCCTGCTGTATGTTCCTCTTTCTCCGGAGACTGAATGAAAAGTAGATTCAGGCTGTCTGCCTCTGCTGTCAATGTACTGCAGCGGAACACCCTCAGGTGTTGCGAGGCAGATGGCAGTCAGTATAAGCAGAGCTGTAACTGTAGCTTTCATTTATCACCTCTATTCAAGTGAGCCTATAGTTCTTTCAACTTCATCAAGTATTTCCCCTGTCCTTACCACTTCAGCCATTCTGTTGTGATCAGGATACAGCGGCCTGTCCTCTCCAAGATGGTCAACATGTCTCCTGACAACCTCACGGGCTTTCTCAACACCATCACCGCATCTGTGGTCTCTGAAATCCAGCGCCTGGGCAGCTGCTATCATCTCAATTCCCAGAACTCCTCTGGCATTCTCTAGAATCTGGCAGTTCTTCAGTGCGGTATTCATGCCCATGCTGACAAAGTCTTCCTGATCTGCAGCAGCAGGAATGGAAGCCACAGAAGCAGGATTTGAGAGTATTCTCTGCTCGACGATCAGCATTCCTGCAGTGTACTGACTGAGCATGTGACCGCTGTAAAGACCAGGTTTCTCCGCAAGGAACGGCGGAAGCCCCACTGAGAGAGCAGGATTAAGAAGCCTGTTCAGTCTTCTCTCACTCAACACAGAAACCATGGTAATCGCAGAACCTGCCATCTCCATAGGAAGAGAGACAGGAGTTCCCTGAAAATTGGCACCTGTAAGAACCAGATCCTCTTCCGGAAAGAAGAGCGGGTTGTCACCAACACCGTTCAGTTCTGTTTCCACCTGACTTCTGGCATAAGCCAGTGCATCATGCGCTGCTCCTATGACCTGAGGCGTGGATCTCATGGAGTAAGCATCCTGTACCTTCTGAGGAGTCTTGCCAGTAAGAAGATCACTTCCTTCAATGCACTTTCTTATTGCCCGCGCACTGCGAAGCGAACCGGGAAATCCTCTAACTGTATGTACCTTATCCTGATAGGGCTTCATGTTGGCATAAAGGGCCTCAAGGCTCATTGCAGCAGTTATCTCAGCCTGCTTAAGCCACCTGTTCATGTCATAGATGTTCAAAGCAGAAATGGCAGTAATGAGGTTTGAACCATTAATCAATGCCAGCCCGTCTCTGGCCTGCAGCTCCAGCGGTTCAAGGCCTGCGCGCTGAAGCGCTTCCTTTCCCGAATACCTCTGCCCTTCAAACCAGGCTTCTCCCTCACCCATGACAACAAGGGCTATCATGCTCATTGGAGCAAGGTCACCGCATGCACCTACAGAACCTTTCTCACACACCACAGGTGTTACTCCTGCGTTGAGCATTTTCACAAGCATTCCGGTCATCTCAAGGCGAACTGCACTGTGACCGTTGCAGTGTACATTTGCCCTGCCCAGCATGGCTCCTCTGACATGCTCAATGGGTGCAGGTTCACCGATACCTGCTGAATGGTTGTAGATAAGGTATTTCTGAAAAGAGAGCACCTCTTCATCACTGAGCTTAGTCTCTGAGAACTCTCCTATACCTGTATTTATTCCATACATGGTTTCGCCTGCAGCGATTTTTCCCTCAACCATTTTCCTGCAGCGAAGTATTCTCTCCTCTGCTTCAGGGGCAAGGGAAACCTTTTCACCGTTCCTCGCAACCGCTACCACTTTCTCAATGGTAAGGCTGCTTCCGTCCAGAACAACTGGCATCACTTCCTCCATTGCTGAAATTTCGTTACACAGAGATATGGGATAATACTAAAGAATACTTCCAATGGTAAGAGAGAACACAGAAACAAGCCTCCTTTTGCAAACCTGCATACCTGGCAATACCATGTGAGACGGTTCATCTTCTCAAGAGAGAAAACCTCTCTGCTTAAGGTGGATTTACTATCTCCTTACTGGGAAACAAAGGAGCTTAGGGCATGACCCAGTACATCGATTCACCATAAGCATTACATATGCTCCTGAGCAAAATCGAAATTCCTCCATCTGTGAACAACCGGTTCAGCATTTGTTTCCCTTATACCC
>PDWJ01000388.1_pt1 | contig 71580 bp, 56 predicted proteins | sample 1430881 | NCBI WGS metagenome assembly PDWJ01 (sample SAMN01162460, study PRJNA174530) | Oral metagenome, whole genome shotgun sequencing project. | biome: Marine environment; feature: Marine mammal; material: Swab sample of the gingival sulcus; isolation source: swab sample of gingival sulcus...
GCCGCTGCCCAGCCTGTACCGGAAAAACGATACCAGGCACCCTTTTCAGCACCGCAGTTGAGCCAAGGCCTGCAATGGCAACACGCCGATGCGCAACGTATCGTAACCACTCTGCAATACGATCTGCAGAAAAAAACGGAAACCATTGCCGCCCAGATACAGCAGGAACTCCCACCGGGTACAACCCTGGCACTCATGGTGGTGGACAACCGCACCAGCCAGGTCCTGGCCCATGTCGGATCCGGTGATTTTCAAACCAGCCAGCTCGACCTGACCCGCGCTATACGCTCGCCGGGTTCAACCCTTAAACCCTTTCTCTATGGTCTTGCCTTTGAACAGGGCTTCCTCCACCCGGAAACCAGAATCCTTGACAGGCCCCGACGTTTTGCCGCCTATGGCCCAGCCAACTTTGACGGCGACTACCATGGATGGATTGCGGCACGGCAGGCATTAGCGCAATCCTTAAATATACCCGCAGTGCAGGTATTGGAGCACCTCGGCCCCCAACGCCTGCTCTCCCGTTTTGCCCTACTTGGCGTGACGCTGCACTACCGCAAACATCCAGGTTTAGCGCTTGCACTGGGTGGTGTTGGCTGCAGCCTGCAAGACCTGGTCGCCCTCTATAGTGGCCTGGCCAACAAAGGCACTTATCACCCCTTAATAACAACTTTAAAGGAAAAGCCAGGCAAGAGCAAACAACTGCTTTCACCGCTTGCAGCATGGTACGTGCATATCAGCCTGCCCACCTTGCCATCCTCTGCTGACCATACTCAGGACAGGGTATGGAACAAGGGTGTTCGTTTCAAGACCGGTACCTCATACGGATTTCGCGATGCCTGGGTGGTGGGTTATGACCGGAACTATACGGTGGGGGTCTGGCTGGGACGACCCGATGGCGGGTACGGCAAGGAGACCACCGGCGCAAAGACCGCCGTACCGGTTCTTCGCCGTATTTTTGCGAATTTACCGCCCGAGGGCTCTCGTCAGGACGATACTGGCCCGCCACCCAATGCACTCATGGTAAGCTTTGACCACTTACCGCCCCCCCTCCAATGGTTTGCCGGTACACAACCAGGCTCTCCTGAGGCGAGCAAACCAAAGATTTCTTTCCCTGTGGACGGCAGCACCCTGGATCTTACAGAAGATGGAAGCGATTTTTCCAAGCTGACACTGAAAAGCTATGGAGGCACCCCACCCTTTTACTGGCTGATCAATGGCCGCCCTCTTGGGCCTCCTGCCTCTGATCATCGTACAGCCTATGCTCCGCAAGGACCTGGCAAGGCACAGATCACCCTCATCGACAGCAGGGGGCAACGCGACAGCGTCGCCGTTTGGCTAGACGCGCCACCAGCGATTGATTGACGCGCAGGTTCAGGGGTGGTGGAAGATTTACTGGCACCTAAGAACATGTGCCGTGCCCGGGACACACAAGCCGTTTCAGCGGATGGCTCCTGCCGCTGGTGAACTCTGCCTTATTTTTTAAAGAAAAATGGTAACTACTCACAGGGCATGTAACCTCTTTATTTGTAACCAATCACGGGGTCTGTACTTCAGAACAACCAGTATATTCCAAAGCGATGGAAGCAAAAATTCCCGCGCAGAAAGATGATCACAGGTTGGTCCGGCAGTGCCGCATCGTAAGCATTTGGTCTTGCTGTTTTTACGGGCCTTATAACCGGCACCAACAGAGCTTCACGCTTTTTGTCCAATTGAGGGATTTGGTAAACAAATCCCTTGAAATTACCCTTATAATTGAGCAATGTCTTTATTTGCATTCAGTCCTCCTTCACAGGCTCCTGGTCGAGACCACGAGATGAATCGCTGGTCGGACTGAATGCCCTTTGTTTTGGCGCTACGTCCTGTACAGCAGAGCTCCCATCGGAGGCGCCTGCCCGGCAAGAGCGCCCTTCGCTCGCCCACAGGCCCAGCGAAAAGGGAAGCAAGAGTCATGAAAAAAAATGCTCCTGCCAGATTCGGTGCAAATGAAAGCCGTGGCAGACTTCCTGACCTTTCAACATATGCTCATTTTTTTCTTGAGGCTTGCTGAGTGCTCGCTACAAAAAAAACTTTTTACCCACAGATTTGCCAGAAGAGCCAATATTTTTTACAGCAAAAATATAAAAAGGGTAAAAGTAGATATAACAGTTGCGGAGATGATTCTTCAGGCACCAGAAGCATATTTCAATGGAGAGAATCGTGAAAAAGCTAGCCATTACCTATAAACAAAAAAATTCAAAAATGTGTCTGGTCTGTGGGGTAGAGAACCGTCTTGGACTGCAGGCTCGTTTTTATGGCATTGAGACGGATGAACTGGTGGCAATCTTTACCGCAAGAGAAGAGCACCAGAGTTACCCCGGGCGAATGCATGGTGGAATTGCAGCCACCATGCTTGATGAGACTATCGGTCGCGCGATCATGACACCAGATAAGCAGTTTTGGGGCGTAACCGTTGATTTTGCCATGAAATTGCGCAAAGCTGTTCCTCTGGGAAAAGAGCTCAAGGTCGTAGCTAGGGTGGAATCGGAAAACAGGCGTGGATTTACAGGTACCGGGGAAATTATTTTGCCTGATGGCAGCGTTGCCGTCGAAGGATCAGGAAAATATTTAAAGCTGCCAATAGATAAAATCGCAGATTTTGATCATGAAGCGGAAGAGGAGTGGTTTCTTATTGAGGAAAAAGATCCTGAGAATATCTGGATTCGTTAATTTTTGGAGAACCTGTTCCAGGCAAATTCAGAATAGTGATTTTTTAACAGGAAGAAGAGGGGAGACAGTTGGAATAATAAGGAAGCAAACTCTTGGTTGCAAGGGATGAGGAAGTCGTATGATTTTGTTTGTCAATAAGAGCAAGAAGACAATAAAATCCTTAAACGGGAATTTTGAGCTGAACACCCACCGAGGTAGAAACGGCACATTCACTCCCCAACTGGTGAAGAAACACCAGACCACCATCAGTACTGAAATAGAGGATAAAATTACAGCTCTTTATGGCCTGGGCATAAGCTATAAGGATATTGCAGCTCACCTGGAAGAGATGTATGGCCTTGATATTTCTACCGGCACCTTGACTGCTGTTACCGATAAAATCATACAGACGGTTCAAGAGTGGCAGACCCGCCCACTGGAGCCGATCTATCCGATTGTCCGGCTTGATGCTCTATCCATTAAAAACACGAGAGAATGGCAAAGTTTCCAGTAAAGCTGTTTACACAATTTTAGGTGTTACCCTTGAAAGGAAAAAGGAGGCACTGGGGCTTTATCTCTCTGAAATTGAAGGGACAAATTTTTGGCTTCAAGTGCTGACAGAGCTTGCAAACTGTGGAGTCAAGGATATTTTGATAGCTTGTGTCGATGGGCTGAAGGATTTTCCAGAAGCTCTTAAATCAATATTCCCGAAAGCAGAAGTTCAGCACTGCGTAGTCCGCCAGATTCGCAATTCTCTCAACTATGTGGGATCCAAAAACAAGAAAGAAATTATGGCTGTTCTGAAGCGTGTTTATAAGGCTGCGACTAAGGAACTCGCCGAATCTGAGCTGGGCTCTCTGGGAGAAAAATGGGTGGATAACCATGTTGCCATTTAACCGCTCTAGCAAAAGTCAGCCCCTCCGACGAGCATTTTTCATGAGCCCATTCTCGAAGCTGACTTTTACTTCCGCTGCGACAGAAAGTTATCTGAACATGGAAAATAACAGAGAATTCTGAACACTACCGAAATGTTTTATCTCTGCCCTTTCCTTTTATCTGCCAATGCAGAAACCTTATTTTCTCGGTCTCTCTGCTGCGCCCGGATATTTTCAGATAACATTTTGCGGTTTTCCATCGAGAAACGCCTTGATATTGGCAAACTCTATCTTTGCCCTTTTGATCATTGATTCATCGGTGGCATAGGCGACATGGGGGGCAAGAACTGTGTTTTTTGCTGTTAGCAGTGGATAATCTGTCGGTATGGGCGGTTCTATATCATAGACATCAATACCACAGCCGGCAATTTGTTCCGTATTAAGTGCGGCAACCAGAGCATCGGTATCGATGACAGGGCCTCGGGCTACATTAATCAGCACTGCGCTCTTTTTCATCAATGACAACTCTCTGGCACCAATCATTCCTTTGGTCTGATCAGTTACCGGTACATGCAGAGAGATTACATCGGCTTCTTTTAGTACATCATCAAGCTCCATATATTTCAGGCCATTATCATAGCGGGTTCTGCTATAGGCGATAACATTCATGCCAAAGGCCTTTGCCAGCTTTGCCGTGTGGCCACCAATGGCGCCGGTGCCGATAATACCGATGGTCTTTTCTGCGAGTTCAAAGCCGGTAATGCCCTCTTTTGTTTTTCCGGCACGGGTTGCCGCGTCACAAAGAACAATTCGCCTGTATACGGCAAGAAGAAGGCCGATGGCCAGTTCAGCGGTGGCTATTGTGGCATAGCCGGAACAGTTAGTAACAACAATATTGTTGGCATGGCAGTAATCGACATCAACATGGTCATAGCCGGTAAAGGCGATTGCCAGCATTTTCAACTTCGGGCAATTCTCGAGTACATTTCTGCGGAAAGGGACATTGCCGATAGCCACAATATCAGCGTCCTTACTGCGGCTGATAAGTTCGGCCTCATCGGTGGTTCGTCCTGTAAAATGTTCAATGGTAACACCATTTATGGCCTCTCCCAGCGTCTCAGCAATAATTTTTTTCAAAAGTTTTTTCTCAACCACTAACGGCTCTACAATGGCAATTTTCATGGCCAGCTCCTTTCCCCTTTTTTATCTTTTCAATGTGGAATCTCCCGCACGTGAACAATATATTGCTTTTACCCTGCCGTAATGCAGATGTAAGTACTCTCAGGTCACCCATCTTCGGGCGATCACGATTGGCTGCTACAAGCTTAAAAGCAAGTGAAACCATGGCGATACATGCCCTGTGAGTAGTTACATGCAGATTTTTTATTGATGAAGCCACCGACGAGTAAAACAGATCTGGCGAAATTTTGCTATATATTGGCTCAGTGTTTTTTCAGCAATTTACAGGTAAACCCGAATGATACATAAGATTCAAAGATCCTCTGGTGTTATCATGGATTTTCAGTGAGTGATAAGAAATCGCTTTCCGCGACATGCTCGAAGAGCTGAATAAACGGCAAGAAAACAGGTCCCGCAAACCCCATTTTCACCTTCAAAATATTAGTACCTTACTCTTCATTTCCTGTCATAAAAAACAAGAAATTATTTGAGGTGTAAGGCCTCTTGGGTTGCGGGTTTTCCGCATTAGTATATTGCGCCGGAGGGTTGTCCTGAGTTGCATTAGGGCTGTGTGACACAGGGCAAGACTCCATAAGGGTTGAAAAAGACAAGCAGGATACGACAGAACATCGTTAACAGGACACTCGTTGCTGCAAAGTTCTAACCGGACACTACTGACAATAACTAACCGGTAATATAACAGAAACAACAGCAGTTTGACTCTCGCTCCATCATGGTCTCAACACATCTGGTGCGGGGAACTCGCACCCCCCGTCCATGTTTAAAGCCATTTAATGGTTTGATATTTCTTTTAAATATAGTATTGTTACGACAATTTTTTTCCTCATATCAACTGCCCCAAAAAAAGAAATACTGCCTGGGTAATGCTCCTGTCAAGGTATCGTTAAAAAGCTGATACACATGCGAGCCAGGCGGTATTGGCTGGAACGTCCGTTTTTTTTTGGGGGGGGGAAGAATGAATATGGTTTTGGAGGTTACCGGGCAAGAGGGTGGCTTGCCCGGTATCATCACGTGACCATGGTGATGCTCTTTATGCCCGATCAGCGGTACCTGCTTCCAGGTCGCCCAACCCCGGGTGATCACGATTGGCCGCAGTGAGAGACTATAGATGCCAGTCGCGCCTGCCCGAATCCGGGCACCCTGAAAGCAGGTACAGATTTGCAGCAAGGAGCTGCTTTTGTTCCCGGCACACATAAAGAAGCCCCCATGTCAGTAAGCAAAAAGCATGTAAGGAGGTGTATCTTGACTGGTTTTGAAGCTATTACAGAGCAAAATGGGTGGGCTATGGCAGCCGTCGGCGCAACAATTGTTTTGTCCGGCCTTGCCATCCTGTCCTTTATTATTTCCCAGCTCCACAGAATTCTTGCCTTAATGGAGAAAAAACCTGAAGCAATTGCCATTATTGCTGAGCCAGAAGACCAGGAAGAAGCGCCTGATCCGATATCGCCTTCTCTCTGCCCAGCAAATCCGGATGGCACTCTTGAGCTGTATCGTCCCCTCATTGAAGAGCTGGATGAACAGTTTAAATTGATGGACCTCTATTCTCTGGCTGACAGGTACCATTTGCCACACCCACATCTTTCCATTCGTTGTCTCCGTGAAACAGGCAGGCTCCAGTCACTGGGCGACGGAGTGTTCCAACTTGTTTCGTAACCAATCACGTTCATTCAGCTAAAGGAAGCCCTGCTATGGATTTGTTATTCCAGTTTTTGTTTAATACAGGATACTATCTTGCTGATTACCGCAATATCATAATGCTGGTGGTTGGCTCAGTTTTTGTTTATCTTGCTATTGCCAAGGAATATGAACCGCTACTGCTTTTGCCCATTGGCTTTGGTGTCATTATTGGCAACATTCCCTTTTTTAAAGGATTCGGTATCGGTATCTATGAAACAAACAGCGTTTTACACTATCTCTATTTCGGTGTTACCTCAGGCATATACCCTTCGATCGTCTTTCTTGGCCTTGGGGCGATGACAGATTTTTCTTTTCTGCTCAGCAACCCTAAATTGATGTTGCTGGGAGCGGCCGCGCAAATGGGCATCTTTTTTACCCTGCTCAGTGCCATGGGTTTGGGGTTTGCAACCAATGAAGCGTCTTCCATCGCGATCATAGGTGGCGCAGATGGACCAACTTCCATATTTCTCACGGCAAAACTTGCTCCTGAACTTATTGGCCCGATCGCCATTGCAGCGTATTCATATATGGCCCTGATCCCAATCATTCAGCCGCCCATCATGAAACTGCTTACAACAGAAAAAGAACGGTTGATCCGCATGCCTGAACTACGGGAAGTATCAAGGAAAGAGCGGCTTATCTTCCCTATAGTAGGCATTGTTCTCTGCTGCTTTCTTGCTCCTGCTTCTATCCCGCTGCTAGGGCCGTTTTTCTTTGGTAATATTATGAAAGAAAGCGGTGTGGTTGAGCGCCTTGCCCAAACGGCCAGAACCGCCATTATTGATACCGCCACCATTTTTCTCGGTCTTACCGTAGGCGCAAGCACTCAAGGTGACGTTTTCCTAAACCCAAAATCAATAGGTATTTTTGTGCTGGGAGCAATTGCCTTCAGTATTGCAACAGCATCAGGTCTGATATTTGCTAAAATAATGAATCTGTTTCTGAAGACAAAGATCAATCCCCTGCTGGGCGCTGCAGGCGTCTCTGCCGTACCTGGTTCCGCCAGAGAGGTGCACTTGATGGGATTAAAAAGTGACCCGACCAATTATCTGCTCATGCATGCCATGGCCTGTAACTCCTCGGGTGTGATTGGATCGGCAATATGCGCAGGTATCTTGTGGAGTTTCAATATGGGATAAAAAAACACCATGAATCCGGGTAACTACTCACAGAGCATGTTACCTGTTGCTTACGAAAAACAGCATCATGACCAAAGGCCTTTATCAACCGGATGACTGGAAAGAAAACTGTGGCTTCGGCCTCATCGCTCACAGAACCGGTCAGCCAAGCCATCGCCTGCTGAAGACCGCAATAGAATCTCTGGCCTGCATGACACACCGCGGCGGTATCGCCGCAGATGGACGCACCGGCGACGGCTGCGGATTATTGATGCAGAAACCAGACGCTTTCCTGCGGGCAAAGGCTGAAAATATTCCTGGTAAAAAACTGGGTGCAGTATATGCCGTCGGGTCCATCCTGACCAGTCAAAGCCCAGCAAAGATGGAGAAGGCGAAGCAAGCCCTGACAGAAGCGATCTCCTCCCAGGGCCTCAGTCTTGCCGGATGGCGAGAGGTGCCGACCAATGCAGACTGCCTCGGGCCAATCGCTCGAAAATCACTGCCAAGGTTCTTCCAGGTCTTTATCAACTGCCCGGATGCATTGAAGGAAGCTCTCCCGGAAAAACTCTTTATTGCCAGAAGGCAAGCTGAAATTGCCCTTGCTGCTGATCCAGACTTTTATATTGCCGCACTCAGTGCGACCACCGTGGTCTACAAGGGGTTGATGCTGCCAGCGGATTTACCCGGTTTTTTCCCTGATCTGGCCGACCCTGAGCTTACCACAGCCATATGTGTCTTTCACCAGCGTTTTTCCACCAATACCATGCCCAGATGGCCTCTGGCACAACCTTTTCGCCTGCTGGCCCATAACGGCGAAATCAACACCATATCCGGGAACCGCAACTGGGTCGTTGCGCGTACCCCAAAATTTGTTACACCGAACCTCCCTGATCTGGAAAAAATTATCCCGCTGGTCAATCAGGAAGGTTCTGACTCTTCAAGTCTTGACAATATACTCGAGCTGCTGGTCGCCGGCGGCATGGATATCCATCGTGCCATCCGCCTGCTCATCCCTCCTGCCTGGCAGAACGTTGAGCATATGGACCCGGATCTGCGCGCCTTCTATGAATACAACTCCATGCACCTGGAGCCCTGGGACGGCCCTGCCGGGCTGGTAATAACCGATGGCCGTTACGGCATCTGCGCCCTGGATCGAAACGGTCTCCGTCCCTCTCGCTGGGTGCACACCAGAGACGATTTCATCACCGTAGCTTCTGAGATCGGCGTTCACTCGTACAACGAGGCGGATGTCATCTGTAAGGGCCGCCTTGGTCCTGGCCAGATTCTCTCCATTGACACCCGCGAAGGCGCCATCCTGCAATCTGAAGATATCAACAGGGACCTGAAAACCAGGCAACCGTACAAACAATGGCTCAGAGATAACACTATCCGCATTGAAGCCTCCCTGGAAAAAGAAGACCTTGAACGTGTGCTACCAGAAAAGAAACTTATGGCAGCCATGAAACTCTTTCAGGTCACTTTTGAGGAGCGTGAGCAGATCCTGCGGCCATTGGCTGAAACTGGCCAGGAGGCCATCGGCTCCATGGGTGATGATACGCCCATGGCCGTTCTCTCTCAAAAAGAGCGACCGCTCTATGATTATTTTCGCCAACAGTTCGCCCAGGTGACCAACCCACCCATAGACCCCATACGTGAGGCTGTGGTCATGTCACTGGAGACCAGCATCGGGCCGGAAAAAAATATATTTGAAGAAACCGAGCAACACGCTGCCCGTGTCAAGCTGGCCTCGCCGGTACTCTCCACCGGAGTCTTCCACTCACTGCTGCATCTTGATCGCTGGGGCTATCCTCTTCACCGCTGCTCTCTTTTTTATAATCCTGATGAAAAAAACCTGGAGCAGGCGATTGAGCACCTTTGCCTGGAAGCGGCTGAAGCAGTGAGACAAGGCGCTGTCCTGATCCTGCTCACCGACGATTTTTATGAACCGGAACTGCTGCCTGTTCACGCATTGCTCGCCACCGGAGCGGTTAACCAGCATCTGATCAGCAAAGGGCTGCGTTGTGATGCAAATATTCTTGTTGAAACAGCCACAGCCCGCGATGCCCATCACATAGCCTGCCTCATTGGTTGTGGTGCAACTGCCGTCTACCCCTATCTCAGCTATTCGATTCTCAACGATCTTCAGCGTAATAAAAGCATAGAGGTGACGGTAGATAAAGCTTTTAAAAATTATCGCAGGGGACTCAACAAGGGCCTTCGCAAGATTCTTTCCAAAATGGGCATTTCAACCATTGCCTCCTACCGTGGGGCTCAGCTCTTTGAGATAATCGGGCTGGACAGTGCCGTGGTCTCTCTTTGCTTTGCAGGTACACCCAGCCGGATTGAGGGCGATGGGTTTGCTGACCTGGAACGTGACCAGAAAATACTGCACAAAAGGGCTTTTACCCCCCATCTTTCATTACAGGCGGGCGGCAAGCTTAAATGTATGTATGGCCAGGAATACCATGCCTTTAACCCTGAGGTGGTGACGACCATGCAACAGGCAGTCCGCTCAGGTAACTATAGTGACTGGAAAATCTGCGCTGATCATATCAATACTCGTCCTCAGGCTACCCTGCGTGACCTGCTTGCCTTAAAAACCGCGAAGCCACCCATTTCCCTGGATGAGATTGAACCAGCAGAAGAGATTCTCAAACGTTTTGATTCAGCTGCCATGTCACTGGGCGCCCTCTCTGCTGAGGCACATGAAACGCTGGCACAGGCCCTGAATAAATCAGGAGGACGTTCCAACAGTGGAGAGGGCGGCGAAGATCCGGCCCGTTTTGGTACTGATCGGGTTTCTAAGATAAAGCAGGTTGCCTCGGGGCGCTTTGGAGTAACGCCACATTATCTTGTGAATGCCGAAGTACTTCAGATCAAGATCGCCCAAGGCGCAAAACCGGGAGAAGGTGGCCAGTTACCAGGGGAAAAGGTCAACGCCCTGATTGCCCGGCTGCGCTACTCAGTGCCCGGCGTCACCCTCATTTCACCGCCTCCTCATCACGATATTTACTCCATCGAAGACCTGGCCCAGCTGATCTTTGACCTTAAACAAGTAAATCCTGCAGCACTGGTTTCTGTTAAGCTGGTTTCCCGTCCGGGAGTAGGCACCATTGCCGCCGGCGTTGCCAAAGCCTATGCCGATCTGATCACCATCTCAGGCTATGATGGCGGTACTGCGGCAAGCCCGCTTTCCTCCATCCACCATGCCGGTTCTCCCTGGGAACTTGGGCTGCGTGAAGTGCATCAAACCCTGCTGGCCAACGACCTGCGCAGCAAAATCAGACTGCAGACAGACGGAGGCCTGAAAACAGGACTTGATGTAGTCAAGGCAGCCATGCTGGGAGCAGAAAGCTTTGGCTTTGGGACCGCGCCAATGATTGCGCTTGGATGCAAATACCTTCGTATCTGCCACCTGAACAACTGCGCCACCGGAGTTGCCACCCAGCATGAAGGACTCAGGCAGGATCACTTCATCGGGACAGTGGAGCGGATTATGAATTATTTCCGCTTCGTAGCTGAAGAGGTGCGTCACTGGATGACAAAGCTTGGCGTTCGCACTATGGAGGAATTGATTGGCCGGGTTGACCTGCTGAAAAGAGCGGCAGAAATTCCCCCCAGGCAAAGCAAACTTGACCTTACCCCGCTTCTGTATACCGATGATGTACTGAAGCGGAAACCACAGCATTGCACCCTCAAACGCAATACTCCCTTTGACAAGGCTGAACTGGCCGCAAGGATGATGCGCGAGGTACTGCCGAGTATCGAAGAACAAAAAGGAGGTGTTTTCTCCTATACCTTGACCAACTGCGACCGCTCCATTGGCGCGGCCATAAGCGGTGAAATAGCAAGGCGTTATGGCAACACAGGGCTCAGTGCCGCCCCCTTGCAGCTGAGGCTCACCGGCATCGCCGGGCAGAGTTTTGGTGCCTGGAATGCTGGCGGCTTAGAGATGTACCTGGAAGGCGATGCCAATGATTATGTGGGCAAGGGTATGGCTGGCGGCAAGCTGGTCCTCAAACCGCCGCATACAGCCAGGTTTGCCACCAACGTCACCAGCATCATGGGCAACACCTGTCTTTATGGCGCAACAGGCGGCAAACTTTTTGCTGCAGGGGTTGCCGGGGAACGTTTTGCCGTGCGTAACTCTGGTGCCCACGCTGTTATCGAAGGAGCAGGAGATCACTGCTGCGAATATATGACCGGCGGCCTGGTTGCCGTGCTCGGGTCCACCGGTATCAACTTCGGTGCTGGAATGACGGGCGGTTTTGCCTACGTACTTGACCTGAACAACAGTTTTGTCGATAAATACAACCACGAGCTGGTGGAAATACAACGTATTCATTCCGGGTACATGGAAGAATACCGCAATCATCTTTATACTGTCATCGAGGAGTTCTGCCGCGAAACGAACAGTGACTGGGGGTGGTGCCTGCTTGATGAATTTATGGATTATATTGGTAAGTTCTGGATGGTAAAACCAAAAGCCGCAGACTTTTCCAGCCTGTTTGACAGCCTGAACAGGCGGGGAGAGTAGAGGATGAAGAAGGTCGCACATAACGTATTTCAATTTCTTGCTCACCAGCGTGAATTACCTGCCAAAAAAGGTATTTCAGAAAGAAGGCGGGCTTTTACAGAAATCTATGACACGATCTCCATTGATCAGGTACAGAGACAAGCCCACCGCTGCCTTGAGTGCGGTAATCCCTATTGTGAATGGAAATGTCCGGTCCATAATCTTATCCCCAACTGGTTGAAATTACTCTCTGAAGGAGATCTGTATGCAGCGGTTGAGCTCTGCCACCAGACCAACACGCTCCCTGAAATCTGTGGCAGAGTCTGTCCTCAGGACCGGCTCTGCGAGGATGCCTGCACCTTAAATGATGGTTTTGGTGCGGTAACAATAGGTAATGCAGAAAAATACATCACAGAAACGGCCCTTGCCCGTGGCTGGAAACCTGATATGAGCCATGTAGTGTGGACAGAGAAAAAAGTCGCCATTATAGGGGCCGGGCCAGCCGGACTAGGGTGCGCTGATGTTTTGGTGCGAAACGGTGTAAGGCCAACCATATTTGACTCCTATCCTGAAATTGGCGGCCTGCTCACTTTTGGTATTCCTGAATTCAAGCTGGAAAAAAACGTACTTAGCCGAAGAAGGAAGATTTTCACTGAAATGGGGATTTCTTTTCAGCTCAACACCAAGGTAGGAAGGGATATTGGTCTTTCTCGGCTGCTTACTGACTACGACTCTGTTTTTCTGGGCATGGGCGCCTGTCGGTCCATTTCCGGTAACTTGCCAGGAAAAAACCTTAAAGGCGTGTATAAAGCTTTGGATTATCTGATCGGCAATATCTGTCATGGCAGAATGTATGACGCATCGATTGCACCATTTATCAACGCCAGGGAGAAAAACGTTGTAGTCCTTGGCGGCGGTGATACCGCGATGGACTGCTGCCGGACTGCAATAAGGCAGGGTGCCGCCAGTGTCACCTGTGCCTACCGGAGGGATCGGGACAATATGCCTGGCTCGCAGCGTGAGGTCGTCAACGCTGAAGAAGAGGGGGTTACCTTTCTTTATAATCGGCAACCTGTCGGCCTGAAAGGTGCTGTACAGCTAGACGGGGTGGAACTGATCACCACCAGACTGGGCGGACCTGATGAAAGCGGCAGAAGGCGACCTGTGGCAGTTGAGGGCAGCGAGGAAATACTTGCTGCTGATATCGTCCTGATTGCCTTTGGTTTCAGACCTGATCCACCCGGGTGGCTTGCTGAGCATAACATTAGACTTCACCCATGGGGAGGAGTCGTCGCCTCAGCAGGACAATACACTATGCAGACCTCAAACCCTAAAGTGTTCGCAGGCGGCGACATGGTGAGGGGGGCTGATCTGGTGGTTACCGCCATTTGGGAAGGGAGGCAGGCGGCCAGGGGCATTATGGATTATCTTCAGCTCAGAAGCTGAAAAGCAGGTGAGACAAGGGTGATACATGCCCTGCGAGTCGTTACTTTTATGCGATGGTGAAAAGGTGAAAAACTGCCTTGACGATATACGTGTGCTGGAAGTAGGCCAGGTCCTTGCCGGTCCCTACGCCGGATTAATTCTCGGTGATCTTGGCGCTGAGGTCATCAAGATCGAGTCTCCCGGCGGTGGAGACAGTGCCCGTCGAACTCCCCCTCATTTTTATAAGGGGGAGAGTATTTATTTTATGACCTTAAACAGAAATAAAAAAAGCCTTACCCTTGATTTAAACAAAGAGGAAGGGAGGAAAATCTTCTACGAACTGGTGAAAAAATCTGATGTCGTTTTGGACAATCTGCGTCCTGGCGTCCTGGAAAAGCTTAAAATCAACTATGAGGTTATATGTAGACGTAACCCGGCAATTATATCATGTTCAATTAATGGATATGGATCGGATACACCAGAGAGCAGTAAACCTTCATTTGACTTGATGGTACAGGCCAGAGGAGGAGGAATGAGCCTTACCGGGGAGCCAAAAGGTCCTCCGGTTCGTATGGGTGTCTCCATTACCGATCACGTAGCCGGCATATATGCGGTAACAGGAATACTTGCGGCTCTCCATGAACGCCAAAAAAACGGCAGGGGGCAAAAAGTTGAGATTCCGCTTCTCAGCACAATGATATCTCTTTTGAGTTATGAGGCAGGCTTCTGCCTTTACTCTGGCGAGGCTCCCGGTCCTGTTGGTTCAGGGCATCGTTCATTGATGCCCTACAATGCCGTTACAACCAAAGATGGATATATTGTGATTGATGCGCATTTACCCAAATTCTGGTCTGCCCTGTGCCGTATCCTGGAAATTGAAGAACTCGAAAATAATCCTGATTTTAATGATCTGGCAGCAAGAAACCGCAACAGGCATGCACTGCTTAAGGTTTTGAATGAAGCGTTCAGGCAAAAAAAGAGCCGGCAGTGGCTTGAATTGCTGGAAGATAATGGCGTCCCCTGTGCTCCGATCAATGATTTAAGCACTGCCCTCAATGATCCGGCAACCCTGGCACTCAACATGGTCGTTGATATTGAACATACAGGAGTCGGGCTCACCTTCAAGGCACCAGGAAACCCTATCCGAATGTCTGCATCTCAGGGAAGCAGTTTTTCTTCCCCTCCCCTTCTGGGCGAACATACAGAAACAATTTTTAAGGACCTGTTAGGCTATTCAGCTAAAAAGATTCAAGATCTCAGGGAGCAAAAGGTCATCTCCTCATCCGTTACAGACACAAAGTAAGTGACACCAGGGTGGTGCCTGCCCGGTGATTACAAAAAACAGGAAAATCGTAACTACTCACTGGGTGCGTAACTCTCTGATTTTACCTACCTCAAACGTGTAACTGCTCTCAGGTTGCCCATATTTGGAAAAGCACGATCGGCAGCTATAGCCCCTCTATGCGGCCGGTCGTGATCGTTCAAAGAGGGGTGAGCGGTGAGTAGTTACGGAAAATCAAGAGAAATCCGGGTTAAGGGTGATTCAAAGATACCTGCTCCCAGATCTCATCCCTCAATGAGACCAGCTGCCTGCAGGGCATTGTTCCAGCTGCCAAAAGCAGTTTCATAACGATTGTATTTTGGGTGAGTATACTTGAAGTCCCGGCTGGTAGGTACACGCCCCAACTCATGATACCTGACCAGCAACACAGCGATCAGCTCTTCAGGGCTGTATTTTCTTGGATTTTTTACCATCCTGCCACACTGCCTTTTTATTTTGTCAGGAGCAATGTAGCCATTAAGGCGCAACTCCTCGCCTTCTTTTCGTTTGGCGCAGGCGAGCTTGAATGCTTTTTTTTTCCCGTATCTTTTGACAGAAAAACTAACAGTGGAAAGTTTCCCTCGCGCATCGGTCCATGAGGCAAAATATCTGTTCGATTTTTCCGAAAATGAAACGCCTCTTACACCGGTATTGCTGCGTGATGCGCCGACAACGGGCAGGGATGTCTCCGGAATACCGAGTTTTCGTCTCGTATCTTTCAACCATGAAATAGCTGCAAGCAGGGCAAGATTTTCTCCCCCATATTTGGAATCATTAAAGAATTTTTGATATGCCTTCCTGTTATAATGAAAACGAACAGCCCAGCCATAAGGGGGCTTGTATTGCATACGCGTAATATTTTTAAGTTTCATAAAAAAGAATCTAATCGTACAGGTAACTCCTCACAGCTCACCCCTCTTTGAACGATCACGACCCGCTGCATAGAGGGGCTATAGCTGCCAATCGTGCTTGTCCAAATAGGGGCAGCCTGAGAGCAGTTACACGTTTGAGGTATGTAAAATCAGAGAGTTATACACCCGGCAAGTAGTTATTCGTACAGTAAATAAGGAGTTGATGATACCTGTTGCCAGACCACCCATCTTCGAACGGTCATGATTGACGGCGTAAAGGGGCTATAACTGCCAATCGGGCTTGCCCAGATTTTCATATCGTCTGCCTGCTCGAAAACCGTGTCTGCCCAAATCCGTAGCACCCGTGACCAGTTACCATTTATCCCCGGATAATTCAAGGGGTCATTGCCTTATATTTTCTCCATGTTCCCGTGATGAGGTGAGTCCTCCATATTTTCAATGTGACACACACTGCACTTGCCATCTGCTCCAATGGGTCTGCGGTTTCCCTGATACTGAAGCGGCTGTATAGTGTCTCGATCCCTGCCAAACCATTTATTTCTAGCTGGATAAGTGGCATGGGTGCTGCCGTGACAGGCCTCACACTGCAACATACCGGTATCATCAGTGCTCATCCGGTACAGTTCATCCGCATCAGCAGTCCATTTGTTAAAGGCGGAGGCTGTTTCCGGATCAGGACGCTCATATCCTTCATGGCAGCTGGAACAATCAGGTTCATTAAGCCATGGTGTACGGCCAATTATCTGATCTGCAGTCGCCACAGTACGCGGCTGTAAATGTGCCATTAACCGCGCCGCACCCTTCTTTCCAGCTTCCTGTTCTTTTTTCAGCAGGCTCAACGCATGGTCTTCCAGGGTACCATGACAGTGGGTACAATTCAGGGTATTGGCATGTCCGCCGCGAAGACAGGTGGTTGGGCCGGCCGGGTCTGACGGGTGACATAAGGCACAGGCTTCTGCTCCCATCCCGCTCATATAGTTGGCATGCCAGCCATGTATTGCTGCCGGGAAGTTAAGGAGTTCAGGGTTTCCTTCAGTGCCAAGAACCGGATCCTGATGACAACTCTGGCAGGTATGAGGATTGCCTTTTTCTGCCTCTGCCAATAAACTGGTTTTGCTGTGTTTATCATGAACAGCGAGAATGCGTCTGCTGGTTTCATCGGTAAAGCCGGCAACACCATCCACTCGCCAGCCTCCCCCGTGACATTTTGAACAGCCCATCTCACTTGCAGTGGGGGCCACGGTCCTGGTCCTGGCCAGCACTTCTCCGCTTTCTTTGTCCCTGGCTTCAATGGTGTAAATTGGATAGGGATTATACCTGCCATGCTGATATGGTACAACAGGAACAAGGGCCGCTGAAAACATCATTCTTTCCTCTTCAAGGCGCATTACTCCAGAAACCCGATGCCCGGCCAGTCCCACCCCGGGTTCAAGGTCAACCCCAAAGTTGCTCTTTGCATGGTCCCAGAATTTCACCTCGTTTTCAGGATGCTCAAAACCTGATTCAACCGTAAAGGTGATTTCCACTCCTTCTGTAACTATCTCCGGCAGGTCACCGCGCAAAATGAGTTGAGCGTGCAGATCATTTGCCGGAGGCAGGATCACCCACCAGGGATCAGCGTCACTCAAACAGTGCATTCCCAGGTTATTCCAGGCAAGTAAAACATATTCTGAACTATCCTGGTCAAAGGGAGGTATCTCGATTGGGAGGTCTTTGGCCTTGATCAATGTGGGCGTTTCAGCAGAATGGCCCTGCACCTCCTGCATAATATACGCTGACAGGGCCCGCCGTTCTTCACGATTACCAAAAAAAGGAGGCATATACGGGGCTACTTTTCCCTGACCAAGGAGCTGGGCTTCAAGGCCGGTCTGGGTAAAGGCATGACTCAAGGGGACGATATCATTGAGCGGGCCATTGATTGAATGGCAGGCGCTGCACTGAAGCTGGAACAATTCCTTGCCAGCCTGGAGCAGATTGCTTTCGGTACCATGTTTGTTTTCAGCCCACAGTGCTGTTTGAAGAAAGCTTGTCTCACCATTTTTGAACTGCTCAGCCTGTGCTGTGGTCACGGCATTGGAATACATAAACCCGTGGATAATCCACGGCCTCCTGCCAGCCTCACGGATAAATTCAAAGCTGCCCAGGTGGAGAAAGCCGATAACAATAATCCCAAGTGCCAGCAGTCTTTGGGCAAATTGAGGCAGACGGAGCATGGAGAGGAGACCAAGGAGTAACAATGCCGGCGTGCAGAGGAGAAAACTTTTGAGATAGGGAGATATTTCCCTGGCCCTTTCAAGAATCATGGTTTCCTGGGCCTCGGGCATGGCTTTAATATACCAGCAGGCGGCTGCAGCCAGCACAACAAAAGGAACCCAGACCCAGGTGGCTGACCAGCGAACCACCTGCTGGCGAAGGGTAGCGTCCTTTTGCCAGGCACCGGTCAGGAGACCAAACATTCCGGCAATCATAAAGCACAGAGCAGAACGGAAGATTAGCGAAGGGAAAAAACTCTCGTTAAAAAAGCCTTGCCAGAAATTGCCGGTCTCTATCCAGGCTCCAGGCGTAAGCATGAAGCCAATGATCCCGTTAATAAAAAACAGGGACAGCCAGGCGAAAATAAAATAAAACCAGCCGATTACCTCATGGTCACGGGCTGGCATGGTCTCAAACTTGTAATAATAAATGAGCAGGGCAATGATTTCACCGGCAAAGCAAACCCACTCGGATGCCCAGCCAAAAACAAAGGTATGAATAAGGGTTGAGGTGGCTCCCGGGTTTAACAGCGCGATGGTCCACCAGATACCAACCCCGCTTAAACCGCCAAAAACCATTGTCAGGAGCAGGAAGAACCTGGCATGTCCCTTGACATATTTCAGCAGTGCCTCATTCTCTTCCCGTCTTGCCTTTCGTTCGGTAAGCACGAGCCACAAACCGCCGCCAACGGCAAAATGGGAGACAAACACGTGGGTTACCGCTACCAGGGCAATGAGAAAACCGCCCCCGTATGCCCCCAGCTCCCATACCGGGTAATTCATCTCAGCCCTCCTTCCTGGTTCTGGTGGACAAGACAAGCATGTACACGGCAGAAATAACGCCGATGACCAGTGTGACCATGAACAAAACAAGGGAGGAATTCTGAGGCTCGATGCTCAGCTTTGCAGGATGAAAGATACCATCAAGGTAAGCAAACCGGACCACTTCCCGTATGAGGGCCATCACGATAACGGTTATTACCGTGAACACTGCCGCAGCATAAACTTTCTTCTTAAAGCCAAGAATCACAGCCACCACGCTGAATGCCAAACCTGCAAGAAACAGAACAGTGGCAGGCATGTCAGTACCCATAAACAGCATCATAACAGGGCGGGGCAAGGCAATAAGCCACCATATACCCAGGGCAACTTGAGCCAGAGTACCGTGAGTGAAAAATTTGAGAGCCCAATCACGGGCTGCCACTTCCCGTGACCCAGACCTGCTCATTTTTCGCTGCTGCAGCAGGGCAACAAATAATCCGCCTACTGCCAGGGCGCCTACCATCATGTGCAGCCACCTGGGAAACAGGGTTGGCTCACTTATATTCAGTCCTGTTCCCTGTCCATTGCTGAACCATGACGTCCAGGAACCGGGCGTGAGGGCCAGGGTATTGTTGTTGACAAAGAGAAAGCCAACCGTTGCCAGAATACCCACCACAAGAAGTGACCAGAATGGTCGCAGGGCACTTTCATATCGAAGCGATACGGCGTAGGTTGCATAGTAGGCTATAATAAGCAGCGGAATAACGGCAAACCACCAGGCTGCCATGACAATTGAGCTGGTATAGAACAGGTGTCCGTATAAAACCTGGAGAAAGAGCAGTGGGGCAACCCCGGCATTTACCGTCAGCGCCACCAATGTAGGCGTTTTTTTGGCAATATTCCGGGCAGCTTCCTTCGTGGCTCCCTGACCAAAGACGCCGCCGAGAAAGGTAACCACTGCCCCGCCAAAAAGGGCATTCATCAATAAAATGTGAACCACAAACGTGGTGGTGAGCAGCACCTGAAACCAGAGCCAGCCCACCTGTAACGTATCCGGCCTGGGAACAATAAGATCAGCAGACATAGCCCCTCCTCCCTGGACAGTTCCTCATCTCTTGCGCTAACCCGAATTTTTTATCAGCTCTGGTGAACATTTTGTCGAAATGCGAGCCTGTTCACCTCTCTCATCTAACTGTTTTTATGTTATTTTTTTTACTGGATCAGGCAATATATTCATGAGAAGTTCGGGCTAAACCATTGCTGCCAGCAGACACAAACTGCACGCGCTGCCTCTGCTGGAAGATGTTCTGATGTTCTGATGTTCTGTCTATACCTTCTTTTCTCGTAACTCCTCACAGGGTATCTACCCTCTTTATTTTCAGCTTCTTAATACAGATCAAGTTTTTTCAGAACACGTATGGCGATGTTGTATGAAACAGCAATCACCGCAACCCACATAACAAGTAAGACCGTATTCATCATAGTTATATCTCCCTTAATACGCAGCCGGATCGCCCGTATCTTCTATTTTGATCTTACCTTTATCCATGGCCCGCCAGACACAAGCGATATAGGCCAGAACAAAGGGAATGGCAATAGCCACATACGTCATCACCATCAAGGTGTAATGGCTTGACGAAGCGTTGTAAATAGTCAGGCTGGATTGTAAATCCACCTTTGAGGGATAAAAGGCTGTATTGTTGTATGCTGGCAGCAGTAAAACAGCCAGCCCCACCAGGACCGTACCAGGACCGCCAAACCAGATACCTGCAGTATTGGAGGTTTTAGCTGTGCGCAAGGTTCCCATGATAACCAGCAGCAAACCGCCCAGTAACAGAACAAGAATCCATGGATTAGCCAGCAGGTTCTTCAGGTACTTGAATTGTACCAGCTCAATGGTGCCTTTTTCATCAACAATGCCATAACCGTTCATCAACAGCAGAAAAAGCACTACTATCGCGCAAAACGGCAAAGAAAAGACAAAGCTGCTCCAGCATGCCTTGCGTAATCGCTGCTCCATCTCCGGAACAGCTGAAAGTTCGATGTTGTTTATCAGATACATTGATCCCAGGGTTCGGGCGTTGAATACCAGAAAAAGACCAAGCGAGATGTTGAAAATGCTGGAAAGGGAAAAGCTCAAGGCAGCCTCAAGTCCACGGAGCGGGTGTGTCCAGGTGACAAAATTATAGCTGCTCAGGGTAAAGTTGGATCCGGTAAAAAAGGTGCCCACCGCAGCTCCAATCAATAATATACCGACCGAGCCATTAATAAAGAGAAGCAGTTCATATATTCTGGCTCCAAATATATTTCGAGGTTTCCTGCGATATTCGTAGCTCACTGCCTGAAGAATGAAAGTGAACAGAATCAACATCCATACCCAGTAGGCACCGCCAAAAGAAGTAGAGTAAAATTTGGGAAAGGAGGCAAACAGGGCACCGCCAAAAAGTACCAGGGTGGTAAAGGTCAGCTCCCATTTACGGCCCAGCGAATTGATGACCAGATCCTTTTCAGTATTGGTTTTTGCCACCTGCCACAGCAGGCTCTGACCGCCCTGAACAAAGTTGAGAAAAAGAAACAGGGCGCCCACCACAGAGCAGAGGAGCCACCATAAATGCTGCAGGGAAATATAATCAAGATTTGCTATCATGTTAATCCTCCTTCGGGCCTATGCTGATCTGTTTGGCCATAATACTGATTTCCGCCAGCAGGAGCAGGGTGAACAGGGCAAGAAAGATGTAAAAGGTTGTCTGCACTGTTCCTGCAGTCAGGTTGGTACGAGCCACGGTCACTGGCAGGAGCCCTTGAATAGCCCAGGGCTGACGGCCTACCTCGGCCACCACCCATCCTGCCTGTGAGGCGGTTATACCCAGGAGATAGAGAATGGTGCCGCCGACAAGGAGCGGGGTCTTGTTTTCCAGGGTGCCCTTGAGGCTGAAATAAAGAAACGCCAGGAACACCAGTGGAAACAAGGAGCCAAGCATAACCATGATGTGAAAGGCGTAAAAAGACTCGGCGACCGGTGGTACGGCATCTTCCGGCTTTTGCAGCAAACCGTAACCAAGAAATTCCTTGTGTTTGTTGAAGGAGTCCAGATGCTGCTCTGCAGCGGCTTCATCACCGGCATCCTTTGCCTTTTTAAAGCTGTCAAGTTCTGCAAGTGCTATCCTGCCCTGCTCCATTTTTTGCTCAGCACCGACAATGCCGTGCTCCTCGTTGCCATAAACCAGATCCTTGACGCCTGGTACAAAGGAACCAAATGATCGATTGGCCATAAGGGAAAGCAGAAAAGGAAGGCGCAGCTCCATGCTGAATGCTTGTTCCTCGTTATTTACCTTTTTGTCCCGATTAACAATACCAAAGGCGACCAGTCCCGCGTTTACTTCGCCTTCCCACAGACCTTCAAAGGCGGCCAGCTTCATGGGCTGGACTTCTGCTATTCGATATGCAGATTCATCGCCATTGAACACCACAAAAATTGAGGCAACAAGGCCAAAAACCGAAGCAACCACAATGGATCGTTTGGCTACCATGATATGACGTTTTCTGAGGAGGTACCATGAGGAAACAGAAAGGATAAAGAGTGCTGCCACCAGCATTGACGAGCTGGTTGTATGCACGAATTTATCCACTGCATAAGGAGAGAAGGCCACATCGAAAAAACGCTGCATTTCGAAACGGGCGGTTTCCGGGTTAAAGGCCTGACCGACCGGATACTGCATCCAGGCATTTGCCACCAGGATCCAGACTGCGGACATATTGGAACCGATGGCGACCATCCAGGTAGCGGTAAGATGAAACCCTTTTGAGACCCGGTCCCAGCCAAAAAACATAACCGCAAAAAAGGTGGCCTCCAGAAAAAAGGCGACGATACCTTCAACTGCCAGTGGCGCGCCAAAGATATCGCCTACCATCCAGGAATAATTGGACCAGTTGGTGCCGAACTCAAACTCCATGATAATGCCGGTGGCTACGCCAATGGCAAAATTAATACCAAAGAGCTTCATCCAGAATTTAGTGAGAATTTTCCACTGCTCACTGCCTGTTTTTACATAAATTGTATGAAAAAAAGCGATAATCCAGGAAATCCCCAGGGTAAGAGGGACAAAGAGCCAGTGATACATAGCTGTCAACGCAAATTGCGCTCTTGCCCAGTTGACCATGGTCAGGTCAAGGTTTTCTATCATAGCTGATCTCCTTCATGTTTCTTTATTACAGATTGCCTGACAGGAGTTGATTGGGTCACCTGCTCAAGGACATAATCAGCCCGCTGCCGGTCAGTGTCAAAATTGGTTGCCAGAAAGTCGGGGAAGAAGAAGAGCTTTAACACCCCGAACATGATTATCAATTTAATAATCATTACTTTCCACAGAGTCTTGCCAAGGGTCATCTGCCTGAAGCCGGTATAATAAAACCAGAATATTCTCGCCGGCCATGAAAAAAAACGCTGTCTGCCTGTAAGGGGTATCATGGCACTCACCTTTAAGATGACGGAAGCGTAGATTGCATGGATTCAGCGGGATGGTTTTCTGTCTGGCAGGAAATGATGCTGGGAAGAATTCTCTGCTCCTGTTTTGCCCAAAAAAGAGTAACAGCTCTCAAACCGCCCGGATCCGGGCGATCACGATTGACCGCATAAAGGGACTCTAGCTGCCAATCACGCCTGCCCGAATCCGGGCAGCCTGAAAGCAAGTTACGGACGTAAAGCAAGTAAAATAAAGGTGGTATATGTCCTGTAAAGTGACAAAAATATACACATGCAGTATAATCGGCGGCTCGTGTCAGCCTCATGACACCTTTAACAAGACATGTACGATAATTTTTTATCTTATATGTCTTTTCTAAAAACCTGTCAACGCAAAGTTTTTTGAGCAAAGCAGGAGGAACTCGTAACTGCTTCCCGGCATTACATACATCTGTTTTTCTGCGGCAGGATAAAAAAAACATTGATAAGAAATGTACCGATCAATATGGTGAGGTATGTCAGAGTGAACCAGTCACGACCAGCCCGGATTTCTCATGAACATTTTGTCTGATCTAAGAAGAGATATAGAAAACAACTCTATGTGCAGACCTAAGGAAAGTGAAACCAGGGGGGGGACATGCCCGCCGGCGGGAAGCTGCGAGGCACTAACCAGCATGGGCTGGATCGTAACTGATCACGCTGGATCAGGTTTGCCAGCCACAAACGAACCGTGAAAGCTCGTCACTTCGGCAAGGGATCGATATCACTTCCACAGAGAGGCTTTCATATAAATAATTAACCAGTAAACGAGAGAGACCATGGCCATTGCAAAAAAAATGAGGACTTTTGCGGAGCAGTCTTCCTGGATTCGGAAGATGTTTGAAGAAGGAATAAAAATGAAAGCTGAGTTTGGAGATGATCAGGTTTTTGATTTCAGTATTGGAAATCCTGATGTTGCTCCCCCGGAGCAGTTCTCGGCTGTTTTAGGCAAACTTGCAGGTGACAGAAGTCCTGGTATACATGGTTATATGCCAAACGGGGGTTATCCATTTGTCCGCGAAGCTCTGGCTGAAAGGCTTTCAGAAGAGCAGGAGGTGCAACTTGATCAAGGCGATATCCTGATGACCTGCGGGGCAGCTGGAGCGCTTAACGTTATCTTCAAGGCGCTCCTTGACCCCGGTGACGAGGTGATTGTCTTAAGTCCGTATTTTGTGGATTATCACTTTTACGTGGATAATCATGGCGGCGTCGTCAAGGTCGTAAAGACTCACAAAGATTTTCACCTTGATTTTGAGGCGCTGGAAGAAGCGATCTCAGAAAAAACCAAGGTAATGCTTATCAACAGCCCGAATAACCCAACCGGGCAGATATATCCGGCAAAGGACCTGGCCAGGCTTGGAGAACTTCTGGAAACAACTGGCGAAAAATACTGCAGGGATATATATCTTGTCTCGGATGAGCCCTATCGACACATTATTTTTGACGATAATGTGGTCCCGGCCCTGATGGCTGCAACCACCAAGAGTATTGTCGCCTCATCCTACTCCAAGGAATTGTCTGTACCAGGCGAACGGATAGGATATATTGCTGTGCATCCGCATATGGCCGAGAAACAGAGTGTGCTCAACGCCATGACTATGGCGAACAGAATCCTTGGGTTTATCAATGCCCCCGCGCTTATGCAGCGCGCGGTCGCACAGCTGCAGGATGTGCACGTGGACAGCTCGGTGTATGCCCGGAGACTGGAGGTCTTTTGCTCGGTGCTTGATCAGGCGGGCATAGAGTATGAACGTCCCAAGGGGGCCTTTTACCTTTTTCCCAAGGTGCCTGGTGATGATGTAGAGTTTTGCCGGTTGTTAAACACCGAGCGCATTCTGGCTGTACCGGGACGCGGTTTTGGCATGCCGGGCTATATCCGTCTGGCCTTTTGTGTAGATGCGGACATCATCGAGAGGTCGGCTGAAGGTTTTAAGCGGGCCATGGAAGCGGCAAAGGGGTAATTACTGGGCCCGTATTGCTTAAGAAAAATCCGGGGCACCTATAATTTCCGGTTATCAACAACCCTGTTTGCCTTGCCGTTAAAGCGTTCCAGGCTTCTCTCCTCAACAAGCTTGACCTCAACGCTCAGGCCAAGCTCGGTGGCAAGGCGTTTTTTGATGCTGTTAACAAAGGTGCGCTGTTTGCGCATCTCGTCAAAGAAGATCGATTCATTGACCTCAACCTTGATCGTCAGGGTATCCTGATTATTCTGACGATCAACTATGAGCTGATAATGGGGTGCTGTTCCTTCAATATTGAAAAGAACAGTTTCGATCTGCAGGGGAAAGACGTTCACGCCCCGGATAATGAGCATGTCGTCCGAGCGGCCCTCCATGCGCGAAATCCGGTGAAAGGTTCGTCCACAGGGACAGGGCTCGGTAATGAGCCTGGTCAGATCTCTGGTTCTGTAGCGGATGACTGGAAAGGCCTCTTTGGTAAGGGTGGTAATAACCAGTTCTCCGACCTCACCCGGCGCGACCGGTTCCATGGTGTCCGGGTTAAGTATTTCCACATAAAAATGGTCTTCATTGATGTGCTGACCGTTATATTCCTCGCATTCACCCGCAACACCAGGCCCCATGACTTCGGAGAGACCATAGTTGTCACTGGCCTTGATGCCCAGACGTTCGTTTATCTCATGCCGCATCTTTTCAGACCAGGGTTCCGCGCCAAACAGCCCATACTGGAGGGAAAGGCCGTTCGGATTAACCCCCATATCCATCATGACATCAGCCAGTTTCAAGGCATACGAGGGAGTGCAGACCAGGGCTGTAGTCTTGAAATCCTGCATGATCTGTATCTGCCTCTTGGTGTTACCTGATGAAATGGGGAGCACCGAGGCTCCCAGACGTTCAGCCCCGTAATGCAGGCCAAAACCTCCGGTAAAGAGGCCGTAGCCAAAAGCGATCTGAATGACATCGTTTGGCGTGACTCCCGCTCCACAAATCACTCGGGCTACCAGGTCTGACCAGGTATTGATATCTCCTCTGCTGTAGCCGACAACCGTTGCGCTGCCGGTTGTGCCGGAGGAGGAATGTACCCGGACGACCTCCCGGAGAGGTACGGCAAAAAGGCCGTAGGGGTAATTATCCCTCAGATCCTGCTTCAGGGTAAAAGGATAGGCCTTAAGCTCCTCCAGTGAACGCAGGTTTTCAGGGTTAAGGCCTTCCTGCTGAAAACGGTTGCGGTAAAAAGGAACATTGGTGGCAACCTTTTTAAGGGTTTTTTGCAGTCGTTCCAGCTGCAGGCACTCCAGCTCTTTTCGGGGACGACATTCTTCGTCTTTTTGCCAGAACATAGTTATAATCCGTGAATTTCCCTGCCGTCAACTATGGTAACGCCTGTACTTTTCAGGACGTCCACAGCCTTTTCCATGTTTTCGAAGCGAAAGATAAGCACCGCATTTTCTCCAGCCTTGTTGACAATGGCGTACATATACTCAACATTAACCCCTGCGCTGGAGATGTGCTCCAGCACTTCGGCAAGCCCTCCGGTGCGATCTTCGACCTTGACTGCGGCAACAGCTGTTTTCCCGACCGTAAACCCTTCTGCCTGCAGCACCTTGACCGCTTTGTCAACCTTATCCACGATCAGGCGCAAGATGCCAAAATCAGTGGTGTCCGCCACAGAAAGAGCCCGAATGTTGATCTCGTTATCAGCCAGAACCCTGGTAATATTTGCCAGCCTGCCTGCCTTGTTTTCTACAAAAACAGCAATTTGTTCAACTTGCATGGTTCTCCTCTTTCATAAAAGCCATTGGGTAGCTGCTCACAGGGTATGCAGAACCTTGGTTTCACTTGCTTCAAGTCTGTTACAGCTTTCTTTTGTCTATGACGCGCTGCGCCTTTCCTTCACTTCGCTGAATGGTTTTTGGCTCCACCAGCTTTACCTTACAGGTCACACCCAGAAAATCCTTGATTTCTTTTTCTATGTGCCGGCTTAAGCCTTCCAGTTTGCTTATTTTGTCAGAGAAAAATTGTTCACTTATCTCCACCTGTACCTGCATGGTATCCATATTGCCGTCCCGCTCAACCACTATCTGGTAGTGGGGCTCCACGCCCTCTACGCTCATAAGGACATGTTCCACCTGGCTTGGAAAGACATTGACCCCGCGGATAATGAGCATGTCATCGGTTCGTCCGGTTACCTTGGCCATGCGGACAAAGGTCCGGCCGCATTCGCAGGGTTCGTAAATGAGACGGGAAATGTCTTTTGTCCTGTAGCGGATAATCGGAAAGGCCTCTTTGGTCAGCGTGGTAAAAACCAGCTCGCCCTCCTCGCCCGGAGGAAGCACTTCACCTGTTTCAGGATCGATAACTTCGGGAAAGAAGTGATCTTCCATAATGTGCATTCCCTGCCTGGAAAGCAGGCATTCCATGGCAACCCCCGGCCCCATCACTTCAGAGAGTCCGTAGATATCAGTGGCCTTGAGGTTGAGTTTCTTCTCCACTTCCTCCCGCATGTTTTCGCTCCAGGGCTCAGCACCAAATATCCCGACCCTGAGCGAGAGTGAGGCGGGATCAATTTCCAGCAGTTCCATCGCCTCTGCAAGATTGAGCGCGTAGGAAGGGGTGGAGAGCAGAACGGTTGAACCAAAATCACGCATGATGGTGACCTGTCGTTTGGAATTGCCGCCAGAGACGGGTATGGCCGCAGCTCCTAATTTTTCTATGCCGTAATGCGCGCCAAGCCCGCCTGTAAAAAGACCATATCCATAAGCATTATGAACGATATCTTTTCTGTGTCCACCGGCAAAAACAAGGCATCGGGCCATGAGACCGGCCCAGGTGCGGATGTCCTTTTCCGTATAGCCTACCACGGTCGGCTTGCCAGTGGTGCCAGAGCTCGCATGAATACGTACGACCTCGGAGAGAGGGACAGTAAACAGGCCAAAAGGGTAATTGTCCCGCAAGTCTTCCTTTGCCATGAAAGGAAGTTTCTGCAAATCTTCCAGGGACCGCAGGTCATTCGGCTTCATTCCTGCGGCCTCCATCTTCGCCCTGTACGGAGCGACAGAATCATAAACACGGTGGACCAGTTTTTTAAGCCGCAAAAGCTGGATAGACTGCAGCCCTTCACGCGGCATGGTTTCTATTTCTTCATCAAAATACGTTGTTCTGCTCATCCCTGCTGCCTTCTCAATGTTTGGCTGCCTTGCGCCCAAGTTCAAACGCTTTCAGGTTTACTTCCCGGAAAGCTTCTTTGACAAGCGAGCTAATCACCTCTGTATACAGGCCGACATCCATCGGTAGAAAGGTTGAAAGAACACCGACCATAACGATGTTTACCGTCCTGATCTCTCCGGCCTCCTTTGCCAGCTCAAAGGCGTCCACCTTGATCAGGGAAATTCCCTGCCGGACAAGAGTGGTCAGCACATCTTCAGGATAGTTCATCTTCCCTGTGGCCACAGCAGGCGGCAGGATCTTCTGGGTATTGACAATGACCCTGCTCTGGGCGTGGAGCATGGGCAGATAGCGCGCAGCTTCCATCATTTCAAAGGCCATCAGTAAATCCGCCTGACCTGGCTCAATCAGTGGAGAGTACACCTTCCTGCCATAACGGAGTTCGGCGGTAACAGAGCCGCCTCGCTGCGCCATGCCATGCACCTCGCTTTTTTTGGCGTCGTATCCGGCCTCAAGCAGAGCATAAGCAATGACCTCACTTGCCAGCAGGATCCCCTGGCCGCCTACACCTGAAAACAGAATGCTGCCTGAATCCTTCATATTATACCTCCTTCCTGGTAATTGCATTAAAGGTACACAGCGATGCACATTGGCCGCAGCCATTACAGATATTTTCGTCAATGGCGGCAAATCCCTTTTGTGTTTTCTTGTATCCTTTTGCCTCAGCTTCACCCTCTGCAAAAGTATTCCAGCTGATGGCAGGGCAACCGAGCCTGATGCAGGACATGCAGCCAACACAGTTATCCAGGTTAGTGAAGTAAGAAGCCGGTTTTTGTTTCTTCATCTCCGGCAACAACACACAGGGAGCACGGGAAATAACCACATTTGGCTCTTCAAGGGAAATGGCGGCCTTGAGTACTTTCCTTGTTTCCGGCACGTCGTGAGGATTGACAACAAAGACATGCTTGACGCCCATTGAACGGCACAGGGCTTCCAGGTCTAGCACTGGTGCTGGCACCCCGGTGATGGAATGACCTGAACCGGGATTTTCCTGTTGTCCTGTCATGGCTGTGATGCGGTTATCGAGAATAATAAGGGTGGAAGAAGAGTTATTGTAGACGCTGTTTAAGAGGCTGGTGATCCCGGAATGCATGAAGGTGGAGTCGCCAATAACCGAGACAACCTTATCATGAAAGTTCTCATCAGGTGCTCCTGACACCTCCAGGGCTTTGGTCATACCGTGTGCCATGGATATGGACGCCCCCATACAGACACATGCATCCATTGCGCTGAGCGGCGGCAGAAAACCCAAGGTATAACAGCCTATATCGCCCGAGATAAAGACCTTGAACCGCACCAGGTTAAAGAAGATTCCGCGATGGGGACAGCCGGGACACATATTGGGGGGACGCATCGGCAGCTCCACTGGCGCAAAGACCTCCCGCATGGTTTCCGGCGCCAAGGCTTGCCTGACGATGGCCGAGTTGAGCTCGCCCTGGTTCGGGATATATTTTTTCCCTTCGCAGACAATGCCCATCGCCTTGATATGGGTCTCCAGAAACGGATCAAGTTCTTCCACAATGTACACTTCCTCAACCATGGCGGCGAAGTCCCGGATTTTCTTTTCCGGGAGCGGCCAGCACATGCCAAGTTTGAGGATAGGGGCGTCAGGAAAGACCTCCTTGACATAAAGATAGGAAACGCCGGAACAGATAAAGCCTTTAGCCCCTTCTCCCGGTTCGATACGGTTGATCTCCGTGTCTTCAACCCAGGCGGCAAGTTTATGCGTCCGCTCTTCCACAGCCACCCTGCGGTTGCGGGCAAGTGCCGGGAGCATGACCATTTTGGCAGAATTTTTTTCCATTGAGGCGGTTTGCCGGGGAGCAGGTGTCCCTTTTTCCACAATGCCCTTTACATGGGCGATCCTGGTAGTAATGCGAAGAAGAACCGGCGTGTCAAACTCTTCGCTTATCTGGTAGCCTAGGGAGACAAAGGCCCTGGCCTCGGCAGGGTCGGAAGGTTCAAGCATGGGGAGCTTGGCAGCAAAGGCGTAATTACGGTTATCCTGCTCATTCTGCGAGGAGTGCATTTGCGGGTCATCTGCATTGACGATCACCAGCCCGCCTCTTACCCCGGTATACGAGGCAGTAAACAATGGATCAGCCGCAACATTCAGGCCGACATGCTTCATGGTGGCCAATGCCCGGCAGCCTGCAAAACAGGCGCCAAGAGCACTTTCCAGTCCGACTTTCTCATTCGGGGCCCATTCACAGTACACCCCGCTGTATGCAGAGAGATTCTCCAGGATCTCTGTTGATGGCGTCCCGGGATAACCTGAGGCGACCGCCACACCAGCCTCTACGGCGCCAAGAGCGATGGCCTCGTTGCCGGACATCCATAATTGCCCGTTTTTCATTCCAAACCTCCGTTCAATACTCATCAAAAACACGATACTTACCGTTACAGGCTCAACAAGGTACTCTGAAGATGAATGTGGAGCAAGGAATATTCAAGGTATCTTCCGCTTCTTCCAAATTTTTCGGCACTCTGGTATAGTTTATGCCATGAGCAGCCCCATAGCGCATAAAATCCCAACACCGTATCCAGTCGGGGCAGCCTTTTGTTACTCAGTGGAGCTGGCAGAAGAGCTGTGTCTTTTTGATTGCGGCCCCCCAACGCAGGACTGCCGAAAATATCTGGCAGAGCAGCTTGACCTGACCAGGCTGCGCCATATCATAATAACCCACGGCCATCTTGATCATTGGGGACAGGCTCAGTGGCTTGTGAATGAAACCGGGGCGACCTTGTATATCCCCCGTGCCGATTACTGGAAAATTACCCGGCATCATGAGCGGGTTGATCTGGCGGTTTCCACCTTTGAGAAGGAAGGGTTTCCGGCAGGTTTTATTTATGACTCCATGGTTTTTTTCAAGGAACACGCTTTTTTTCCAAATTATTCGAAAAAAAACGGGCACTATAAAATTGTCGAGGAAGACCTGCCTGCCCGTCTCGGTGTGAAAGTGCATGCCTGCCCCGGACACTCCGTCTCTGACCTGGTGTACGAGGGGGATGGCTGGGTTATTAGCGGGGATACTCTTCTTGAAAAAATATTTCCCATACCGATCCTTGATATTGATCCTGTGCGCCAGGAGCGGTTCCGTAATTATGAGCACTGGTGCCGCAGCCTGGTCACCTTGGCCGGACTGGAGGGAGTACAGGTTCTTCCGGGCCACAGAAAAGGAGTTGCCAGTATAAAAAAGACCTTGCAGGGGTATGTCAACACTCTCCTTTTTCGCACAAAAAGAATCCTGCCTCACCTCGGAAAAGAAGAGCCCATTGATCTTGTTGACATAATGCTCAAGGGAAAATTTGTAGGTCCGTTTCAGATCTACATGAAGGCCTCAGAGCTGGTATTTATCAAAGACTTCCTGGCGCAGCCGCATTTGTTGCGCAACACCCTTTGCAAAACGGGTATGTATGAAGCCATGGCAGCAAAATTTGAGGACCTGGTGAACCCAGGGTGATACATGCCCAGTGAGGAGTTACCAGTAATTTGTATTCTTTTCAACACCCTTTCCCGCATACTCTTTACACGAACGTCTCGCTTCGCCTGCTTACCTGCTCGAAAGAGTGCCTGCACAATTCTGGGGCACCCGTGACCAGTTACACGTCAGAAACAGAGAATAATGTAGAAGTACAGACCCCGTGATTGGTTACAATTGTCTTACTGCCGTACAAACTCCACCCTGTTCCTTCCCTTCTCTTTTGCCCTGTACAGACATTCATCGGCTTTCTTGACAAGATCATCCAAGTGACCATCAGAGGCAAAGCAGACCCCTATACTGATGGTTATGTTTACGCTTTCATCTGGATGTTTGCCGACAGGAATGGTTGTGGTCTCGATATGTTGACGGAGTTTATCGCATCGTTCAAGCCCATCATCGATGGAATCAATTGGTCCCAGAAAGCAGAACTCCTCTCCTCCGATTCTGGCAACAATATCTCTTGTCCCGCCAAACTCTTGCAGCATCTGACCAACAGATTGTATCACAATGTCTCCCGCATTATGGCCATAGGTGTCGTTAACACGTTTAAAAAAATCGATGTCCATGATTGCGCAATATAAGGACTCGCCCATTTGAACATATTGCGTAATCAATTCAGCTCCTGCCTCAAAAAAGTACCTTCTGTTATGCATCCCGGAGAGAAAGTCCCTGATCGCAATTTCCCTGATTTGACCAAAGAGATCAATCTGTTTTAGGCATCGCTGCACCCTGCTGTAGAACTCTTCCACCAGAAATTTACCCTTAACAAGAAAATCATCCGCACCACTTTTTAAAAAACGGGCTCCAAGGGTTGGATCATTTTCAGAGGAAGCACCGATGATAGCCAGCCGATCAGCCTTCTTCTCTTCCCGTATTTTCTGACACAAGCTGGCCCCGTCGATTCCCGGCATATTGTAATCGGTGATAACCAGTTTTATCTCCGGGTGTTTTTTAAGCGTATCAAGCGCAGCTTCACCACTTGTTGCGGTGATTACCCGGTATTGACGAATATACAAAAGTTCTGAGAGCATGGCTCTATATGTAGTTGAATCATCGACAACAAGGATTATGCTGTTATGATTGTCTGCAAGCTGCTGCATGGCCGTGACGATATATCCAAGACTGTTGGGATCTTCCTTGAGGATGTAGTCTGCCACCTTTTTTGACCAGACAAGGTTGCGCACCTTATCACTCATGTTGGAGGTAAAAACAAACGATGATATGCCCTCTTCCACAACTCGATCAATCACCTCACCGTTAGGCGCATCCGGCAGGTTGAAATCAAGCAGTGCCATGGAAAATTTTCCGCTTCCAACCTCAAGCAACCTTTCTGTCTCAGCCAAAGATTTTGCCCAGAAAACAGGAACATTAAAAACACTTTCAATCTTTCTTTTGGCAATTCTGCCAAACATATTGCTGTCTTCAGCGAGCAGAATATTTTTCATCAGATTCCTACCGGCATTTTTTTGGTTTTGAAAACAATTAAAAGCAATGTGCAAGCCTGCAATCATTGTATGATCGACTAGACAAGAGTTTCCTTCCCTCAAGTCTCTCGCCAAACCGTACGTGACCTGTAACTGCTCCCGGCTCACTCATCTTTGGGCGATCACAATTGGCCGCACAGAGGGGCTGTAGCTGCCAGCCGCGCTTACCATCCAGACAGTCTGAAAACGTAACCAAGCACGGGGTCTGTACTTTAAGCGTTATTCTTTCCGTCTGACGTACAGCTGGTCATGGGTGCAACAGATTTGTACAGGCACCATTTCCCACTATATACAAGAGTATACGGGAAAGAGTGATCGTGCAAGGATGAAGCACCCCTGGCCAGTTACACACACTCTTCTGACAAAGGATTTCATTGACTTATCCTGCTTTCAACGGATACACTACACGAACGTCTCACTTCGTTTGCTTACCTGCTCAAAATCGTGCCTGCACAGATCTGTTGCACCTCAGAAGTGGAGAATAACGGAGAAGTACAACTCCGTGATCTATTACGTTTGATTTTATATAACTTCCCTGAGGCTATATATGGCATTTATTCTCATTGTTGATGATGAACGCAGCATGCGCGAATTTTTACAGATTCTTCTTGAAAAAGAAGGGCACCAGGTGCAAACCGCTGCAAATGGGCAGGATGCTCTCGAATACCTGAACAGCCAATCTGCTGACCTCGTAATTTCAGATGTCCGGATGCCGTCAATGTCCGGGCTTGACCTGCTGGCAAGGATCAAACACATAAACCACGAAATAGCAGTGATAATGATTACCGCTTTTGCCAATCCGGAAGACGCTGTCTTCGCCATGAAAAGCGGTGCCTTTGATTATATCACCAAACCATTTAATGTAGATGAAATAAAACGGGTTATTGGTGCTGCTCTGAGAAAAAAAAACGAGAGGGCACTGCCTGATCTGGAAGAATTGTTTCCCGACATTATTGGAAAAAGCCGGGAAATGCTGGGTATTTTTGAGCTTATTAAAAAAATTGCGCCAACCCCAGCCAATGTTCTTATTTATGGAGAGTCTGGTACGGGCAAGGAGCTGGTCGCCAAGGCCATCCACAATCTTTCCCGGGTATCTGATAAACCTTTTATCCCGATAACCTGTAGTGCCATTCCAGAGAGTCTGCTGGAAAGTGAATTGTTTGGTCATGTAAAGGGCTCCTTTACCGGAGCCATTGCTAACAAGGCCGGTCTGTTTCAGCAGGCTGATCAGGGGACAGCTTTTCTGGACGAGATAGGTGAACTCACCCCGATCATCCAGACCAAACTTCTCCGGGTTCTGCAGGAACGAGAGTTCATGCCGGTAGGTTCAACCAAAACACGTCAGGTGAATGTACGGATAATTACGGCAACAAACAGAATATTGGAAGAAGAGATCATTTCCGGGGCTTTTCGCGAAGACCTGTATTATCGCCTTGCTGTCGTTCCCATTCGGGTTCCACCTCTTCGGGAGCGTAAGGGAGATGTCCCTCTGCTGGTGGAGCACTTCTTGAAAAAATATTCCAATCTGCTTGGTAAAGAGGTCCAGACCATCTCCTCCTATGGTATGGAAGTGCTTATGCAATATGATTTTCCCGGTAATGTCCGGGAGCTTGAAAATATTATTGAGCGCGGTGTAGCCCTGGAGTCATCCAGCATTATTCTACCTGAAAATTTAGTGCTGTCAGCACACCGTCGGCAGCAGAAAACAACTGCGTCAAAGAGCAGTAAACCTCTTTTTGTCGCTGCGGAAAACGACGAGGAACTTTTTGAACGAGGTCTGGAAGAGATTCTCCTGGATGTTGAGAAACAAATGCTTTGTCATGCTCTTGAGGTAGCCGGACAATCAAAAATGCGGGCAGCAGACCTGCTAAAAATCAGTTTCCGCAGCCTTCGTTACAAAACTAAAAAATTCGGCATCGACTAACCAGCAAGAGCCGGAAGTCATACCCAGATGACATTATTATCTCCAGTCAGCAAAAAAGACTCTCCGCTTGGTCTGGACAGCGACCAGTTGCTCAGGCGACATCTGTATTCCCTTCTGTTCATCAGGGTCTGTCTTTTCACCACGCTTATCGGTCTCTCTCTTGTTTTTTCCACTGCCGGGCATTTGGTAATCATGCCGCATTACACTGTCGTTGCCAGTTTCCTCTTCCTTGTCACAGCCTATTCGGTCTGCTCGGCAATTATACTCCAGAAGAAAAAAGCTGAAGAAAGCCTGCTGAAAACAGGCTTTCTTCAGCTTTTTTCAGATACTCTGTTCATTGCTGTCCTGGTTTACGCCAGCGGTTGCAGTCAATCCATCTTCACCCCTGTTTTTGTGTTGCCAATCATTGCAGGACGACTGATCCTCTATCAAACAGGGGGTCTGATGCCTGCAGCTGCTGCGACCCTGTCATTTGGCATCATCCTGGCACTCGAATATACCGGAAATGTCCCTCCCTATTTTTTCTCCACGGCATATACTGCACAAGTGAATATATATGCCAGCTCCAATCTCTTCGCCATATACGGAATTACTTTTTTTCTCATTGCCTGGCTTACAGGGAAACTGGCAGGACGTCTACATGTCACCGAAAATCAGCTCTCCAAAACAACACTTGAGTATGACCGGCTCTCTCTTCTCTATAAACAGATATTTGATGACATCAGCACCGGAATCATCACGATCAACGATCAAAACTTGATAACCTCATTTAACAATGCTTCTGAACGAATAACTGGTTTTAGCAAACACGAGGTGCTTGGTCGGCCATTTGACGAGTTTTCTCAAGAGATAACATTCACAAGGGAAAATGAACGAACCGTCTGTGACTTTTATAAAAATGACGGTACCCTTATCCGTTTAGGCTACTCCTGCGCCCAGCTGAACATGCCCCGGCAAGAGGACTGCACTCAGGCAAAATGGAGAGTTGTTACCCTGCAGGATATAAGCTCAATTGAACAGATGGAGCGACAAGTACGCGAGTCGGAAAAAATGGCGGCAATAGGGGAAATGAGCGCATCCATTGCTCATGATTTGAGAAATCCGCTGGCTGCTATTTCAGGATCAGCCCAGATTCTGTCTCTTGATCAAAAACAGTCAGACAATCATTTGCCCACAACCACCGGAAAACTGCTGAAAATAATAGTCAGAGAATCTGAACGTATGGCAAAGACCATTAATGATTTTCTTCACTTTGCCCGCCCCGCACCCATCACGTACGAATGGTTTACCGTACAAAGATTGATAAACGAGCTCAGTCAGGAAAAATTTTCCAGACAAGATTCCATTTCACCCTGCACTTACCAGACGATCATGGACCCGCGTTTACAATGCTGGGGTGATCGGCAGCAGGTACAGGAAGTTTTAAGGCAGCTTATTGCAAATGCTGAGTTAAACGCAAACGAACACAGACAGTTCAGTGTCACAATACATGCCTCTGATCTCCACCGGGATGGGCAGCCCTATACCTGTATAGAGGTATGTGATAACGGAGCTGGCATCGAAGCAGCTATTAAAGAAAAAATTTTTACTCCTTTCTTTACCACCAGAGAGGACAGTACCGGGCTTGGTCTTGCAATTGTCAAGCAAATTGTAGATAACCATCACGGCCTGATTGAAGTTGATACTAATCATACTTTTGTGACTATTTTTCGGGTTATGTTCCCCAATCCACCCGCTGCTATCCATGAATCCGATTAATAGCCGCGCCCAGTCCAGCAAGTTTCCTGACCATGTTTTCATAGCCGCGTTCGAGGTGATATATTCTGGAGACCTCTGTAACCCCTGAAGCAGCAAGCCCGGCAATAACCAGCGAGGCAGATGCGCGTAAATCGGTTGCCATGACCTGGGCGCCGCTCAGACCAGAACGACCACATCCCCGGATAAAAGCCCGCCCGCCCTCAATCTTGATATCTGCTCCCATTCTCTCAAGTTCGGCAACATGCATAAATCTGTTTTCAAAAATGGTTTCGTTAATGATGGAAGCCCCGTCACTGAGGGTCATCAATGCCATTATCTGGGCCTGCAGGTCAGTCGGAAAACCTGGATATGGCAAGGTAGTCACATCCACACTTTTTAAACGGCACAAGTTGTGCTCATCAACCACCGGACAGCTCACCAGAAACCTGTTTTTTTTCTCTTCGACATGTACTCCGCAGCGCCGTAATATTTCGACAAGTGCAGGCAAATGATCTGTTCGGCAATTATTTACTTCAACTTCTCCGCCAGAGGCTGCAACGGCGATCATGTACGTGCCAGCCTCTATCCTGTCGGGAATAATTGTCACCTCTTCTACTGGTTGTAATGCGTCCACACCATGAACAGTCAGGCGGTCAGTGTCTCTTCCTTCCACCCTGGCCCCCATAGCATTAAGCATGTCAACCAGGTTGCCAACTTCAGGCTCTTTCGCTGCATTTTTTATAACTGTCTGCCCTTGAGCCAGAACCGAGGCCATGAGTATATTTTCCGTGCCGGTAACTGAAGGCTGGTCAAGGTACACCCTGTTCCCGGTTAACCTGCCTTGTACATGCGCTTCAACATACCCCTTGTTAAGACAGGTGCGAACACCTAACTGTTCAAATCCACGTAAATGATAGTTTATTGGGCGTGCGCCAATGGCACAGCCCCCTGGCAAAGAAACTCTTGCATAACCGAGCCGAGAAAGCAGGGGGCCAAGGACTAAAACTGAGGCTCTCATGGTTTTGACCAATTCGTATGGAGCCTCCCCTCCGTGAATATGAGTAGTATCCAGTCTCACGGTGGAGCCACTTCGTTCCCACCGGGCACCGAGTATCTCAAGAAGCCTCAACATGGTTCGCGTATCCAGCAAGTCAGGGACATTATGCAGGATATGGCAGCCAGAGAAGAGCAGTGTTGCTGCCAGCAGAGGAAGTGCTGCATTCTTGGCACCACTTACAGACACTTCTCCATGCAAAGTCTGCCTGCCGGTAATAACAATTTTATCCATTTTTCTTTTCGGTATCTTTAAAGCATCGTTTACGATAATCTGGCTTGAGCTACCCTGTCTCTTCCTGCCCAGTCTCTGACAATGGCAATATCGTCATATCCTGCCTTGCAGAGAAGCGCCTGTACAGCCCCCCCCTGCTCAGCTCCAATCTCAAGAAAAAGCCAGCCACCAGACACTAAAAACCGGTTTGCCTGCCTGATAATTCGAGCGATGATATCAAGCCCCTCTTTCCCCCCCTTAAGAGCGATCAGCGGCTCTCGCTGTACCTCCTTCTCAAGTTGACAGAGATCACCGTCTGCAATATAAGGAGGATTACTTACGATCAGGTCAAAGGTTGGCCTCTCTGGTATTTTTTCATAGAGATCAGAGGCAACAAGCCTTATCCTGCTGTCTCGCACGTGCCGTTTTATATTTTCTGACGCCACCTTCAGAGCATCAGCAGAGATATCGACAGCTATTATTTCCCTGCATCGCAGCTCTCTGGACAACACCACCGCAATCACCCCGCTTCCAGTACACAAATCTAGCACAGTAATCGGCTCAACGTGGGTTTCCCTTATCTTTTCAATGAGGCGGGCCAGAAGAAATTCAGTTTCCGGCCTGGGGATCAAAACCGCAGGAGAGACAGTAAAAGGAAGAGACCAGAACTCCCTTTCTCCCAGGAGGTAATGCAGAGGTATCCTCTGACAACGTTGCTCAATCAAGGTCCGACAGGTTTTCTCCTGTTCTGGTGTGAGCACATCCTGCCCGTGAAGAAAAAGTTCAGCTTGCGATCTGTTTACAACATGCCCTACCAGCAGTTTTGCTTCTCGCTCATACTCCAGGAGACCGCTATCATGAAAATGCCTGGAGGCTTCCGTGATACAGGTAATAATGTTCAAGGGTAACTGCTCACAGAGCATGTAACGTAACCAAGCACGGCGTCTGTACTTTAACCCGGATTTCTCATCAGCTCAGGCGGTGCCAGGTTCGGTAATTTTTGGTAACTCATTATACCTTGGTATATGTGCTGCCAAAATACTAGCGAAGATGGTACTGCCTGAGCTGACCTCTGGTGAACATTTTGTCGAAACTTGAGACTGCTTACGAACATCACATCCATCTGTTTTTATGTATTTTTTCTCAAATCAGACAACATGTTCATGAGAAATCCGGGTTACGTGTTATTCTCTGCCTCTGACGTGTAGCTGGTCATGGGTGCCACAGAATTGCCCGTGATCAGTTACCATGGAACTCCTTTCAGGCTGCTCAGATTCGGATAAGCGCGATTGGCAGCTATAGCCCCTTTATGTGGCCGCTGGCGATCGCCCGAAGATGGATGAGGCTGGGAGCAGTTACCTTCAGGAAAAAGTAAAGAGCAGCCTTACAGCTATGCACGGGACAAATAACTGGTTGGGCTTACGTGTCGTATGTAGTCTTCAGCGCTTCCGCCTGATAGTGGGCAATAATCGGAGTGATCACTTCTTCAAGAGAGCCTCCCATTACCTGGTCAAGTTTGTACAGGGTCAGATTTACCCGGTGATCCGTCACCCTGCCCTGCGGAAAATTATAGGTACGAATCCGTTCACTTCGGTCGCCGCTTCCAACCTGACTTTTTCGCTTCTGGGATATTTCGCTCTGGCGCTCCTGCTCCATCTTGTCCAGCAGTCTTGCCCGCAATACCTGAAGAGCCTTGGCTTTATTTTTATGCTGGGACTTCTCATCCTGACAGGTGACTACCAGGCCTGTTGGCAGGTGGGTGATCCGCACAGCTGAATCAGTGGTATTCACTGATTGCCCCCCTGGGCCGGAGGATCTGTACACATCAAATTTAAGCTCATTGGCGTCGATTTGCAGATCAACTTCCTCTGCTTCAGGTATAATGGCAACGGTGACTGCTGAGGTGTGTATTCTTCCCTGGGTTTCCGTATCAGGTACGCGCTGAACCCTGTGTACTCCAGACTCGTATTTCAGTCTTGAATACACTTGCCTGCCACTGACAAGTGCTATAATCTCCTTAAATCCACCTATCCCAATGGGACTTGAACTCATTATTTCAACACGCCATCCCTGCGACTCGGCAAAACGGTCGTACATGCGAAAAAGGTCAGATGCAAACAAGGCTGCCTCATCACCGCCTGTTCCCGCTCGAATCTCAAGAAAAATATTCTTCTCATCGTGAGGATCTTTTGGCAAGAGGAGCAGTTGAATGTCCTTTTCCACCGCAGCAATGCGCACCTTAAGGTCTTCAAGCTCTTCCCTTGCCAACTCAACGAGCTCTGGATCTTCGTCTTCATCCCGTATAAGTTCCTGGTTCTCTTTCTGCTCTCTCTGCAGGGAAAGGTACTCTTCATAGAGCTCAGAAAGCCTGGACACCATTGCGTGTTCACGTGCGACCTGCTGATATTTTTTTTGATCATTAACAAAATCAGGGTCGGAAAGCTGGCTTTCCAAAAGACCTAATTTATCATCAATATCTCGGAGATTTTCAAACATAGCCGGGCAAAGAAAAATCCACATAATGCAAAAAAGCATCAGGTGGACAAGGAAAACAATTCTTTTTGTAACCGATCACGGGGACTGTATCGCTGCATTATTCTCTGTTTCTGACATATAACTGCCGGTCACGGGCGTGACAGTGACAGGATTGTGATCGTGCAAAGATGAAGTGCCCCGTGCCCTGTTTCAGTTACCTATTTTTTGCTAAGATGCTTGGCGTACTTCTTCCTGAATTTTTCAATACGCCCAGCAGTATCAACCAGTTTCTGTTTTCCTGTAAAAAAAGGATGACAGGCGGAACAAATTTCCACTTTCATCTCTTTTTCCACCGAACCCAGTTCAAACTCACTGCCACAGGCACAAACAGCGGTTATTTTATTATATTCCGGATGGGTATCAGGTTTCATCTCCTCTCTCCTTGCTTAATAAAAAAGCTTCACATTGAAATAATAGCAAAAGTCTTACTTTATACTTCTTTTTTTTATTTCCTGAAAGTCTTTTTTTGTAACTACTCACCGGGTGGGTAACTCTCTGATTGTACCTACCTCAAACGTGTAACTGCTCTCAGGGTGCCCCTATCTGGACAAGCACGATTGGCAGCTATAGCCCCTCTATGCGGCGGGTCGTGATCGTTCAAAGAGGGGTGAGCTGTGAGCAGTTACCTTTTTTTAGCTAAACGACGCACCGACGCACATGGCTTATACCCTCTTGATTGCAACCAATCAGGGGGTCTGTACTTTAAGTGTTATTCTCTGTTTCTGACGTGTAACTGCTCATGGGTGCAGCAGAATTGGGCAGGCACTCTTCCCTGCAGGTAAGCAGGCGGAGCGAGACGTTCGTGTACAGGAGTATGCGGGAAAGAGTGATCGGGCAAAGAAGAAGGTCCCGTGATCAGTTACGTTCCTTCTTATCGATTCATGGAAGCAAAGAAATCCTGATTATTCTTGCTCTGTTTCATGCGGTCGAGCAAAAACTCCATGGCATCAGCAGGATTCATGGAAGAGAGCAGTTTACGAAGAATCCAGATACGATTAAGATCTTCCTCAGGTAACAGCAGATCCTCCTTTCTCGTCCCTGATTTAAGGATGTCAATGGCCGGATAGATTCTCCTGTTTGCCATTTTCCGATCAAGAACGATTTCCATATTACCCGTCCCTTTGAACTCCTCAAAAATAACTTCATCCATGCGGCTGCCAGTATCGATAAGAGCTGTGGCCAAAATGGTCAGGCTGCCCCCTTCCTCTACGTTTCTGGCCGCACCAAAAAACAGCTTCGGCCGATGTAACGCATTTGCCTCAACCCCGCCTGACAAGATTTTCCCTGATGCCGGAGTCACCGTATTATAGGCCCTGGCGAGCCTGGTAATGGAGTCAAGCAGAATAACAACGTCCTTTTTATGCTCAACCAGGCGCTTGGCCTTCTGGATTACCATTTCAGCCACTTGAATATGCCGTTGTGGTGGTTCGTCAAACGTAGAACTGACCACCTCAGCGTCCACACTGCGTTTCATGTCCGTTACTTCCTCCGGTCTCTCATCAATGAGAAGCACTATCAGATGAACTTCCTTATGATTTCGAGCAATGGAGTTGGCAATTTTCTGCATAAGTACGGTCTTGCCAGTTCGTGGAGGGGCAACAATCAATCCTCGCTGTCCTTTGCCTAAAGGAGCAGTAATATTAAGCACCCGCATGGAGAGATTTTCCGGTTCGGTTTCCAGATCAATTAATGATTCAGGATGAAGTGGGGTCAAGTTGACAAAGACTGTTTTATTCTTCCCGGCTTCCGGTTTTTCAAAATTAATCGTATCTACTTTTAGCAGGGCAAAATACCGTTCATTATCCCTGGGTGCTCTAACCTCTCCTTCAATGGTATCGCCGGTACGCAGATTAAGTCTTCTGATCTGTGAGGGGGAAACATAGATGTCATCCGGACCAGGGAGGTAGTTGTAGTCAGGTGCACGAAGGAAGCCAAATCCATCCTGCAAGACCTCAAGCACCCCCGTACCTCTGAGTTTACCATCTTCATCGGCCTGCGCCTTGAGCAAGGCAAAAATCAACTCCTGTTTTCGCATGGTGCTGTAACCTTCAATACCCAACGATGCTGCCAAGGTTACAAGTTCCTTAATCTTTTTGTTTTTTAGCTCAGTGGGATTCATTGACCGATGACTCCTCCTAGTGGTCAGGGTGTGGTGCGGATGCTTTACTGAAAACAGGGCTATCCGGCATAAAACGGTTTATATGATCAAAATAGGTTAATGCGGTCAAATGTAGTACCGCTGCAGTAATAACATGTTATGTAATGCAGTTAAGATGTCGTATACGATGGAAAATAGATATCTACTTGTCGCAGGCGTGTAATTATTCGTTGATAAAAAGGCAGGCTATTCGCTGATACGATAAAATAACAACCAGTGTAACTATTCACAGGGCATGAGCCATCCTGGTTTCACGTGCTTTCAGGGCTGTAACGGCTTTTATCCCGCCCGGGTACAGGTAAGCATGATGAGCCGCAATGCCCCTCTGTGCGGCCAATCGTGATCACCTGAAGATGGGCGAGCCGGGAGCTGTTACCACCCAGTCTCTTATATTTTTTACTTAAGTGTCATAACGTGAAAGGTCTCTGAATATGAACGAAACAGAGCTGGAAGACTATCAGGGCCGACGATTTTTCAGGATATACCTGTTTCATATTTTGTCTTGCTGCAGGTGTCAAGTAGTTTTTTAAAGCATTAACCAAAATAATCTTCCATCTGCTCAGCCAGGGCAGTCACTTTAACTCTTGCCGCTTTCCAGGAGCAACTATTGTCAATTAAATAATCAGCCTTGTCAATTTTCTCGTTTATATTCAGCTGAGAGGCGATTGATGCTTCAGCCTGCTCTCTGGTTACCCTGTCCCGCTGAACAATTCTTTCGCATTGAACTTCTTTTTCGGTAAAGACAACCACCACCGAGTCAAAATCATCCTGCCAGCCGACTTCAAAGAGCAGAGGAATGTCTACAAACACAAGATGATGCTTGCAGTTTTTTATTTCTGCAACCATTTTTTCATAAATCAGTGGATGAAGGAAAGCATTAACAGTTTTCCGCAAAGTCGGGTCAGAAAAGATGGCGTTTCTGAGCGCGGCCCGGTCCAGCTCTCCCGTGCCGTCAAAATAGTTTGCCCCCAAAGTGTCACGTAAGATGAGCCAGGCGGCACTGCCTCTGTAAAGAAGATTTCGGCTTATCATATCCACATCAACCAGCGCCGCTCCACTAAAAGCACTGAGCAGCCTGCAAACACTGCTCTTACCAGTGCCAATGCCGCCAGTTACAGCAACTACGATTTTCTTTCTCATGAATCTTCGCTGCGAAGGTACTCAAGAATTCCTGCCATATCAGGCCATACAGGGGCAACGATATGCAAGGTGTTTTGCTCAACCGGATGTTGAAATTCAAGTGACCAGGCATGCAGCATCTGACGGGGGAATTCCGGGATGGTCCTCTTGTTATGCTTTCCTCCATACAACTCATCACCAGCAACCGGTGCCTTCAGAGAAGCCATATGCACCCTTATCTGGTGGGTCCGGCCTGTTTCTATATGAATCTTTGCCCTGCAAAGACCACAGGAAAACTTTTCTTCGACAATCCAGCTCGTTGCTGCATATTTACCGGTATTTTCCCTGATAGCCATCTTTTTTCTGTTAACAGGATGCCTGCCGATGGCTGCGACAATCCTGCCAGCTTCTCTTTCAGGAGATCGAAGCATAATTGCCTGGTATGTTTTATCAATGCGACGATTCTGAAAATCCTGAGCCAACTGCCGCAAGGCAACACCTGTTTTTGCCACGAGCATAATGCCAGAGGTGTCCTTGTCCAGTCTGTGCACTATTCCAGGTCGTCCTTCTTCAAGCTGGGGAAGATTCTGGTACCTGTGCAACAGGCCATGCACCAAGGTGCCTGTCAGGTTCCCGGCAGCGGGATGAACCACGACCCCTGGAGGTTTACTGATCACGACGAGGTGCTCATCTTCGAACAGTATTTCATAAGGAACCTGCTCAGGGAAAAGAGACGTCTTCTCTGGTTCCGGAAAAACAACAGAGATGTTATCACCGGCATGTATTTTATAACCAGCCTTTACAGACCTGCCGCTGACTGTTATCTGCCCTCCCTGAATCAGTTTCAGGAAATATGATCTGGTCAGCCCGCCATATTGCCGAGCCAGAAAATGATCAAGACGCTGCTTCTCTTCAGTGGGCGCGACCCGCAGGGTGTATGTTTTACCTGGTGTTATATCAAAGGAGGGGGAGCGGCTGCAGTGTGAAATCATATTGAAAAATAGCAACTGGCCATCAGGTAAAAAAACAGAACCGACTCGTAACCGATCACGGGCACTTCATCTTTGCACGATTACGATTGACCGCATAGAGAGGCTATAGCTGCCAATCGCGCTTACCCGAATCTGGGCAACCTGTAAGCAGTTACAAACTTGAAGCAAGTAAAATAAAGAGGCTGCATACCCTGTGAGGAGTTACGGATTCGCTTGCGGATAACCTCGCAGAAAGCTGTAAAAAAATATCAGTGAAAGAGTTTCTCAATCTGCTCTTCTATTTCTTTTTCCTCTTTCTTCTTTGCCAGAGATAACTCTTTAACCAGAAGGCTTTTGGCTGTATCAAGCATCTTTCGCTCTCCATAAGAAAGCTCTTTGTCTTCTTTGAGCAGAAACAGGTCTCGCAAAACAACTGCTACCTCAAAAACGGAACCGGTCTTGATCTTTTCCATGTAGTCACGATAACGACGATTCCAGGTCTGAGCATTAATTTTGATATCTCGCTCTTTTAAAATAGTGATTACTTCGCTTACCTCATGATCTGAAATAATTGCACGAAGCCCCACATTTTCACTCGTTGCCGTTGGAATCATAATCGTCATGTCATTATCAAGTATTTTCATGACATAAAAGCTCTGATCAATTCCACCAATGGTTTGTGTCTCAATGGCTTCAATCAATCCTACCCCATGAGCTGGGTATACGGCCATATCACCTTCTGCGAACACTCTTTTCTCCCCAAAAAAAATTAGAACAGGACCTTATACAAAACGCATAGCTGCAACTATACCATATTCTGCCTAAATAGCAACGTATAGTAAAGTGGTCACTCCTCACAGGGCATAGCCCCCTCTGGTTTCACTTGCCTTAAGTCTGTAACGTAAATTGTCTGGAGGAATCAGTTTTGAATTTCTTTCAGCGTTCTCAGGCGGGCGAGGTATTCCATCCATTTATGACATTCATACTATGCTCCACCCCCTGCCTGACAAATAACTCTGCCGCCTGTTCCACAAGGGCAAACCTGTCACGGATAATCTCATGCTCACGGGCGGGAAATCGAGAAAGAACGTACTTATCAACCGACAGTGCTTCTTCGCCAGCGGGCCTGCCCACACCCATTTTAAGTCGGCTGAACTGCTTTGTGTTTAAATGCCTGCTAAGTGATCTTACGCCATTATGCCCACCTGCACCTTTATTGGTCACCACCTTGACCCGACCTGTCTCCATGTCAATATCATCGTGAATGACGAACAGATTTTCTGTGGGTACAGCAAAATAATCGGTAAAACGACGTACACAGCCACCTGAATTATTCATATAGGTCATCGGTTTTACAAACAATACCTGTTTGCCAAAAGCTTTACCCCGACCGTACACACCCTCAAATTTTTCTCTATTCACAGCACATGAACATTGCCCGGCGAGGTAATCCAGTAACATGAACCCGACATTATGCCGGGTAAGGTGATATTTTGCTCCGGGATTACCCAGACCAATAAAAGCATAGAGAGAATTGACCATGCTCGGAAGGCATCATGCCGACAAAAGTCAGCATGATGGGAAAAAACGTCTTGTTAAACTTAGTAACTGATCACAGGCACTTCATCTTTGTACGATCACCATTTTCCGCATACTCTTGTACACGAACGTCTCACTTCGCTTGCTTACCTGCGGGAAATGATGTCTGTACAGTTCTTTTGCACCTGTGACCAATTACACGTCGGAAACAGAGAATAACACTTAGAGCACAGACCCCGTGACTGGTTACCAAGCTTAGAGTACCGACACACATACTACCTGAGATTTCTCAAGCATTTCAACCTTGGCAGACAAGGGCAGGTCACCATAGGTAATCCCTGGGCCGCCCTTTTCCAGGGAAGTAATATCTACCTCAATCTGCTCAGGTATATCCAGAGGACAGCCCTTCAGCCTGATCTCTGTCCTGTTAATCTGTAATTCACCGCCTAGGTCAACCCCTTTGGCAACGCCTTTATAGTTGATCGGGACTGAAAACTCACGAGGTGTATCCAGGTCTATTTCCTGAAAATCAACATGCAGCAAACTGCCGGTGGCAGGCTCCTTTTGAATCTCGCGCACCAACACATGACGCTCAGCTTTCTCAGCGCCCTCAATCCTCAGGGTCACAACTGCATTACGCCCGTGGATAAACAACAGCTGTTTAAACAGATGGCTGGAGTCAACTTGCAGAGCCAGAGATTTTTCATCTCCCCCATAGAGATTGGCGGGTGTTAAGTCAGCCATCCGTAACTGTCGCATTGGCCCTTTGCCAAAAACCGAACGAACTTGTGACGACATATCCACTTGTAACATGATAATCCCCCCCCCCTCACATCGGGTAAAAAATAAAGCAAACGCTATGATTTTTCTATACAATCACACAAAAAGATAACTCACAGAATCTTCGTTATGTATTCTTTTGATTGCCTCGCCAAGCAACTGTCCCACTGACAAAACTTCTATTTTGTTACATTCCTGTGCATCGTTACGTAAAGGAATCGAATTGGTTACTACCAATGATTTAATATGCGAAGCTGTTATACGTTCAATGGCCGGCCCTGACAATACAGGATGAGAACAGCAGGCGTGAACTTCCTTCGCCCCTTTTTCCATTAAAATTTTTGCGGCACCACACAATGTGCCGGCCGTATCGACCATGTCGTCCATCAGAATAGCAACCTTTCCGGAAACATCGCCGATGACATGCATGGCCTCAGATTTATTAGCTTCTTCACGCCGCTTATCAACAATTGCCAAACCAACGCCCAGTCTTTTTGCAAAGGCCCGTGTTCTTTCCACTCCACCGGCATCGGGAGATACCAGAATAACATCGTCAAATTTTTTGCGGATATACTGCAGGATAATTGGTGCCGCATAAAGATGGTCAACAGGAATATTAAAAAAACCCTGGATCTGCCCGGCATGCAGGTCCATACAGAGCACTCTTCTGGTGCCGACAACCATAAGCATCTCAGCTACAGCTTTGGCTGTTATCGGGACTCGCGGCCTGACCTTTCGATCTTGCCGTGCATAGCCATAATAAGGCATAACAGCAGTAATCCTTCTGGCTGATGCCCTTCTCAAGGCATCTACCATAATAACGAGTTCCATCAGGTGGTCATTAACCGGCGGGCAGGTTGGCTGAATGACGAAGGCATCTGTCCCTCGAACATTCTCACCTATCTCTACCGATGTCTCTCCATCAGAGAACTGGTTTACTTCAGCTGTTCCCAACGGGATATTCAGATAATTACAGATTTCACTTGCGATGGTTGGGTTAGCGTTCCCGGTAAAGACTTTCAATGCATTAGGCATGGCTGCAGTCCTGTCAAAAAATCATACAATACCGATTCACCACATTGAGGGTATATGTTAATCAGCTGCAAAAATAAAAAATGGCTGGGGCGGAGGGATTCGAACCCCCGAATGCAAGGATCAAAACCTTGTGTCTTACCGCTTGACGACGCCCCAACCTGACTTAATTGATTATTTGGTATCCTGTACACACGTCACAGGAGAAGTTACATACGACGCACTATATTTTTTCGACCAGCATCGGCAGCACCTTTCAGCTTTAGCCACATCTTCAAAAATAGCAAAAACTGTTGGCCCGGACCCTGACATCATTGCTGCCAATGCCCCCTGTTCAAGACATTCCTGTTTCACCTGGTCAATCTCTGGATACATACTGGCAGTCACTTTTTCCAGATCATTTTTGATATGGATCCGTAAGGATGAAAGCCCTTTTATGCTGTCAGGCCAGGCAAAGCGGCGCAACTGATCACAATAATTTTTCAGGCTACCCTCTTCTTTCTTTTCTGTCAATGAAAAAGTGTCATACACCCGCTTTGTTGACACGTGAAAGCCGGGATTGATGATCACATACAACCAGGCTTCAATTACTGGGACCGGCTCAAGCAGCTCCCCAATGCCTGTTGCCCGGCATGCAGGTGCACTGAGCACAAAAAAGGGCACGTCTGCTCCAATTTTCAAGCCAAATTGCATCAGTTCCGAGACTGAAAAAGGTTCGTTAAACAAATAATTTAGGCCTTTCAAGGCTGTTGCGGCATCGCTGCTGCCACCTCCCAACCCTGCACCAACCGGAATAATTTTATGAAGGGAGATGTCTATTCCTGACAGGCTCCCTGCTCTTTGCTGTCTCGTTACTTCTTCGAAAAACAGTTCCGCCGCCTGATAGACCAGGTTAGAGGCATTTTCTGGCAAATCACTATCCGGGCAGCGCAGTGATATCCCCCCTCCCGTTTTCTTTTTTATTTTTATTCGGTCATACAGGGTAATCTTTTGCATCAACGAATCAATTGTATGATACCCGTCAGCTCTTCGACCAGTAACCTCCAGATAGAGATTTATTTTAGCAGGGGCTTTAAGCTCTATTTCAGCAGTCTTCATTCTGCATGTGTCCCTTGTTTATTATGCATGAAAGAACTGTTCACGTCCAGCCACGGGATTTGTGCCGGGGTGTTATTCTCTGGTGTCATGTCAACGATGAAATGTCAGGATATTGCACCGGATTTTTCTTGTTCTTGATCTTATGCAGCCTTGTCCTGCGTTGCATAGTAGTGCTGTATGACACAGGGCACGTCTGCATAAGGGCAGAAAAAGACAGGCAGGATGCGACAGGGCAGCGTTGACAGGACACTGGTTCTGACGTGTAACTGGTCACGGGTGCAACAGCATTGGGCAGGCACTCTTCCCCGCAGGCAAGCAAGCGAAGTGAGACGTTCGTGTGCAAGAGTATGCGGGAAAGAGTGCTTGTGCAAGGATAAAGTATCCGTGATCAATTACCTGCTCACAGGCATGTAACCTCTTGACTTCACTCGCCTTGCACCTGCAGCTACTTTCAGGCTGCCCGGATTCGGCAGGCCGACTGCCAGCTATAGCCTTTCTATGCGGCTGATCGCAGTCACCCGAAGAGGGGTGAGATGGGAGCAGTTACGCATGAGAAAGAGTAACGAACTTCATCTTCAATTCATAATTGATCCTGGTAAGTAATTCCATCTCGTCCGGTTCAAGATTGTTCTTCGTTTTCTCCGCAAGCATTGAAAGCGTGTCTATTGTATGCTTTGCCAATGCTGCGTCAACAAGTTTTTCTCCTGTCTCAGGATGAGGCAGTTCACCCATATGAAACAGGGCTGAGGTGTTTAACGATAAAATGAATGAGGAAAAGCTTACCTGTGGCATCACGCATCTTCCAGTGAAGTCCCTCACCATCCCCTCCGGACATTCATTGCATTGAGCTGAATTCTCTGTCATCGTATCAACCTTTTTTTGTAACTGCTTGCAGGGCATCTACCACCCTGGTTTCACGTGCTTTACGCCTGTAACTGCGCTTTCAGTCCGCATAGACTTGAGCGAGTGCCATTGGCTGCTATAATCCCTCCATGCGGCCAATGGCGGTGCCCCCCACTTGACTGGACAACCTGAAGAGTGCGATACGCTCCAAGTACTGAAATAAAAAAATGGAATAAGCATCAGGCAGCCTCGACGAACGGGCAAGATACATCAAAGTAAACCTCATCCAGGGTTTTGTCGTCAAGAGAAGAATGAACTCTGACCAGATTTATAAGGGTGCATCCATTGTATTGGAAATCTGTCAGGACAAGACTTGACACTTTCCGTTTAATTGTTCATATTTTGCAACGTAACTGATCACGGGTACCTCATCTTTGTACGATCACTCTTTCCCGCATACTCTTGTACACGAACGTCTCACTTCGCTTGCTTACCTGCGGGGAAGAGTGCCTGCCCAATTCTGTTGCATCCATGACCAGTTATACGTCAGAACCAGAGAATAACACTTAAGGTACAAACCCCGTGAGTGGCTACCGTTGTAACAGCTCTCAGATCACCCGTCTTCGGGCGGTCACGCTTGACCGCATAGAGAGACTATAGCTGCCAATCGTGCTTGCCCGAATCCGGGCAAGCTGAAAGCAGTTACAAACGTAAAGCAAGTAAAATAAAGAGGGTACATGCCCTGTGAGTAGTTACGAGACAGTTACGTTTTACATTTTAACCAGGCACGCCATATATGATCATAGCTGATGCGCATGTGCATATCCACGACCACTTTTCGCTCAGCGGTCTCTTTCTCATCTCCCTGCAAAATTTTCGGCGGCACCTCCCGGCACAACAGGCAGCTGCAAGCTCTTTTTTTCTTTTACTTACAGAATCCGCCGGAATGAACCGTTTTGTCGAGCTGCGGGATAGTCGGCGGCAATATTCTGATTTTATTGTCCAGAAGACAGGAGAAAAAAGCACCCTTCGCGTTGAAACCCTTGGTGGACAATCGCTTTTTGTGGTTGCTGGCAGACAAATTGTCACAAAAGAAAAATTAGAGGTGCTCGCGCTTGGATACGGAGAAGAATATCCTGACGGGAAACCGCTGGAAGTGACAGTCAAAGAGCTGGAAGCTTCAGATTGCCTCCGGGTTTTACCGTGGGGAGCCGGCAAATGGCTGGGAAATCGTGGCAGAATAATTGATGCGCTGATCAAGGATTGGCCTGACGAAAACCTGTATCTTGGAGACAACAGCAACCGGCCTTCTTTCTGGCCGTTACCGCCGATATTCCAGAAGGCCAGGAAAAAACGCATATGCAACCTTCCTGGCAGTGATCCCCTGCCCTTTCCCGAGCAGGAAAAAAAGGCCGGAAGTTTTGGGTTCAAACTACCAGGAACCATCGACAACAGGCTCCCTTTTGCATCGCTCAAGCAATCACTCACCAAAGCTCCTGAAACAATAGTACCGTTTGGCCTGCCAGAAACCTGTACAACCTTTATCAAGCATCAAGTCGCCATGCAACTGGTGAAAAGACGACGCTAAAATCCCCCCCCGGATCATCACATGAAACTGCTCGTTGTAGCTCCACAGCCTTTTTTCTCCCCCAGGGGAACACCGTTTAGCGTATATTACCGCACCCTTGTCAGCTCTGAACTGGGCTGCGACATTGATTTCCTCACTTACGGTCAGGGAGAGGATGTGGAAATTCCCAATGTCACCTTTTTCAGGACACCGCCATTTCATTTTCTTGGCGCAATTAAGCTTGGGCCATCTCTGCTCAAACTCTTTCATGATATTTTCATTTTTTTCCGAATGCTCTGGCTGCTCATCCGGAACAAGTACGATGTGGTGCATGTGCATGAGGAAGCCGTTTTTTTTACGAGCTTTTTAAAGCCACTCTTTGGTTTTAAGATGCTCTATGACATGCACTCCAGCCTGCCGCAGCAACTGACTAATTTCAGTTACACCAGAAACAAGCTCATCATACATACCTTCCGCTGGCTGGAAGACCACAGCCTGGCTAAAAGTGACGCCATCATCACTATCTGCCCGGATCTTTTTGATTATGTCAATGCAGTGCTTCCCGGTAATGACCGAAATTTTCTCATTGAAAATTCCATCCTGGAGCCTGTCCGCCTGAAAGGCTGTATAGAAGCAAAAAACGAGGCCGCAGACTTACCTGTACCCATACCAGAGACATTCAAACAGGTGGCAGTATATGCAGGAACGCTGGAATCCTACCAGGGCATTGATCTGCTCATAGACGCAGCCCGGCTGGTACTGAAAGAAAATCCTGAACTGGGCTTCATCATTGTCGGTGGAACGTCTGCACAGGTAGCGCTCTACAAGGAGCAGGCCTTAAGACATGGCATTGAACAAAACATCATCTTTACCGGACGTGTACCACAAAATATCGCCAGGGAATACAGTGCCAGGGCCACGATCCTGCTTTCTCCCAGAAGCAGTGGCACCAACACCCCGTTGAAGATCTACGAACAGCTGGCCTCATCAATCCCCCTGGTTGCAACCGCCATCTACTCCCACACCCAGGTACTCACCGATCAGGTCGCCTTCCTGGTGGAGCCGACACCTCAAGATATTGCCCGTGGCATTCTGGAAGCGGCAGACCCCCGGGGAACCGGCAGGCAAAAAGCAGCACAAGCCCTTGACCTGTACAACAAAGAATATGCCCGGCCGGTCTATGTGCAAAAAATGAAAAACGTACTGGAGTACCTGTCGTAATGTGTGGCATAGCGGGCTTTATTCGCTTCAGCGGCGAGAATGAACCTTCGGACAAAACGACTCTGGATGCGATGGTCCAGACCCTGTATCACCGGGGGCCGGATGAAGAGGGTTCTGCCATCCATAACGGTGTTGCCATGGGTATGCGCAGGCTTTCCATCATTGATTTGCACGGTGGCAGCCAGCCTATATATAATGAAGACAAAACTGTCTGGACAGTGTTTAACGGGGAGATATACAATTTCAAGGAAGTAAAGGCCGAGCTGCTGCAATCCGGCCATATCTTCCGGACTCATTCTGACACTGAAGTTATTATCCACGGATACGAAGAATGGGGAAGTGATGTCGTCAAACGGCTCAATGGTATGTTTGCCATTGCCCTGCACGATATACGCGGGCAGAAGGTTTTTCTCGCCAGAGATCACCTGGGCATCAAACCGCTCTATTATACAGTAACAAAAGACCGGCTGATCTTTGGCTCCGAGATAAAAGCCCTGCTGGCAAGTTCCTGGATAGACCGTTCCCTGAACATACAGGCCCTGGCAGATTTTCTTGCCTGGGAATACGTACCCGGAAGTGCCACCTTGTTTCCGCACGTCAACAAACTGCTGCCAGGCGAACTTATATGCATTAACCTGAAAAAGCCGCAATGCAAACCGCTCACGTACTGGGATATTCCAGATCCAGCCCCCCCCGCCGCTTCTTCACGGACAGAAAAAGAGTGGGAAGAGCTGATAATTGCCCAGGTGCAGGCTTCAACCACAATGCAGATGATCAGCGATGTGCCTCTGGGTGCCTTTTTATCCGGTGGGGTGGATTCCTCGTTGATAGCGGCGTGCATGGGCAGGGTTCAAACCTTCAGTATTGGTTTTGATGACCCTACCTATAACGAGCTGGAATGGGCCAGAAAGGTAGCTTCTCATATCGGGGTTGAACATCGTGATGAAATAATCCGGCCTGATGTTGTCAGCCTTTTTGATCAGCTCATGCACTTCATGGATGACCCCATCGGTGATTTCTCTATTTTCCCCACCTTTCTTGTCTCCCGGCTGGCACGCAGGCATGTGACCGTTGCCCTGAGCGGCGATGGAGGGGATGAACTTTTTGCTGGGTATGAGACCTATCTTGCCCAGCAGAAAGCCGCCCTTTATCAGCGTATACCTTTATGGCTGCGAAAAACTGTCATGGAGCCCGGTTTCAGTTTTTTGAAACCAGGTCCAAAGAAAAAAGGCCTTGTCAACAAGGCCAAGCGCTTTGTCGAAGGGGCGGGATACCCTGAAGCACTCGCCCATGCCAGGTGGCGGCTTTTTGTCAGTGATCAACTCCGGCAAAGCCTTTTTTCCAGGGAAGCCGCAGCACTCGTCAGAAACTCTCCCGGGCTCCATATTGAAGAGCTCTTTGCCAGGTCAGCAGCACGAGGCTCGCTTGATCAGGGACTGTATGTGGATGTAAAGAGTTATCTCTGTGACAACATTCTCACCAAAGTGGACCGTATGTCCATGGCGGTGAGCCTGGAAACCCGCGTCCCATATCTGGACAAAGATCTGGTGGAGCTTGCTTTTCAGGTTCCTGAACACTATAAACTCGCAGGGAACGAAACCAAGTCAATCCTTAAAAAAATTGCCAGCCGCATGGTTCCCCGCGACTGCATCTATCGGCCAAAGGAAGGCTTCTCCATCCCGATCAAGCATTGGTTGAACAACGAATTTCAACCACTCATGAAGACACATCTCAACCAGAAAAACATAGACCAGGACGGCATCTTTCACTGGCCAACCATTGACCGGCTTATAAGAGAACATCAGGCAAACAGGGCCAATCACAGTCACCTCCTCTGGGGGCTGATTGTCTTTCATGACTGGAAAAAGCGCTGGTCGGTTTCCGTATAAATTTTCTACAGATACAGCAAACTAACCAGCATGGCTGGACCAGGTATGTCAGCCACAACGAAACATGAAAGCTCTCACTTCGGCATCTGTCGCTTTCAAGCTGTCAGGAGACTTTCATATAAACGCATTACAGCACGAGTATTTAATGTACACCATAGAACGCAACCTCGACAAGGCCGCCCTGAAACAATACGATTTGATCATCATTGGCGGCGGTATTTACGGCATCACCCTTGCCTATGTTGCTTCCCAGCTGGGCATGAACAACCTGCTCATTGAAGGCAGAGATTTTGGCTGGTCAACGACGTATAATCACCTGCGCACCGTCCATGGCGGGCTTCGCTATCTGCAGTCCCTTGATCTGGTCCGCTTCAGGGAGTCGGTCTCGGAACGTCAATGGTTTTTGAAAAATTTTCCAGGCCTGGTCAAACCATTGCCCTGCCTGATGCCCTTATATAGAAACGGGCCCTACAGGCCGTCGGTTTTCAAGATAGCGCTGCTGCTCAATGATGTCTTGTCCCTCTCAAGAAACAAAGGCGTCATGCCGGAACAGGAACTGGAAAACGGTTCTGTCCTCTCTGCTGACAACGTGGTCAGTTTGTTTCCCCTGGTCGATAAAAAAGGACTGAAAGGTGGAGCTGTCTGGTATGACGGCGGCATGCCTTCCTCCCAGTTACTTATTACCGGCATCCTTGAAGCTGCCTGCAGGATGAAAACGTCTGCTCTGAACTATGTCGAGGCAGAAAGCATTGTTATCGAAAACGGTCAGGCCAGTGGAGTAAGAGCCAAAGACCAGGAAAGCGGTAAACACTTTACCTTTCAGGGAGCACGAATAATCAACGCAACCGGGCCCAGAGTACGAGCCTTTGCCGCCGAATTTGATGACGATGATCCATCCCTTTTTCAATACTCCATTGCCTGGAATGTCCTGTTCAGGCGTCCGGCCCTCTCACCTTATTCCCTGGCAATAAAGCCTAAGCGACCTGGCAGCAGCATGTACTTTATCCATGGTTTTAATGGTCAAATCATGGGTGGAACCGTTCATTCACCGTGGGAAGGCCCCACTGACAATCCACAGCCATCAGACCAGGAAATTGCCGCCTACATAGATGACCTCAATCTGACGGTGCCAGGATTGAGATTACGCAGACGTGAAGTACAGCACATTTACTCAGGCCTGCTTCCAGCCCGTGAGCAGGGCACGGCAAAACTTGCCAACAGAGCTGTAATAAAGGATCATGGTGCTTGTGGAGGGCCCAAAGGTATTTACAGCGTTTCTGGAGTAAAATTCACCACCGCACGACTGGTGGCAGAACAGACCTTGAAAAAAATCTTTCCCGATCTTGGCCTCAAACCGGCACTTGCTGCCCCGGCACACTCAAACGCCAGCAAAGCGCACCCGGGAATATTTGCGTATGACTGGCAGCCTGATGAGCAGGACGACAGCTGGAAGGAAAAACTACTCAAAATTATTACCAACCAGGCTGTTCTCCATCTGGACGACCTGATTATCCGCAGAACCACGCTTGGTGATAATCCTGACAGGGCCATGGCCATAGCCCCGCAAGTTGCGAAGCTGTTTTCCTGGGATCAGGAACAACAGGCCCGTGAAATCAAGCAACTGAGGCAATATTTTCAGAACCGTTGCGGAGTGAGCTGATTCACGATAACGCAGAGTGCACCGGCGAGTGTAACGAGTCCGGTGAAACCACTTGTTAACTGATAAATTACTCTTGTTTTATTACGTTTATGCTCGTGTCCTGTCAACGCTGCTCTGTTGTATCCTGCTTGTCTTTTTCAGCCCTTATGCAGTCTTGCCCTGGGTCACATAGCACTACTATGCAACGCAGGACGAGACTTCAAAGGACAAGAAAAATCAGGCGCAATATCCCGACATTTCAGCGTTGACAGGACACGAGCAAGATTGTTTAAAAAAATTTCGTAACTCCTCACAGCTCAACCCTCTTTGAACGATCACGACCCGCCGCATAGAGGAACTATAGCTGCCAATCGTGCTTGTCCAAATAGGGGCAGCCTGAGAGCAGTTACACGTTTGAGGGAGGTAAAACCAGAGAGGTACACACCCAGTGAGTAGTTACAAAATTTCTTCATTTAATAGTATCCCATTTGGGAACATTTTTATTTGATGGTACTGTGTCAAGAATTTCTGAGACTTTATTTTTTAAGGTGCTCATGCTTTTACTCCTGAGTCGTACTTCGAGTGATGAAATAGCTTCCACTTGAGAAAGCTGTGTTGTTAAAAAATAATTTGCTAGATTATTCAGAGAAACTCCCTGTTGCTCTGCTTCATTCTTTAGGCGATATTTTAACTCAGAAGGAACTCTTAGAGTAATAACCTTTGATTTACCCATATTTTTTCCTCCAAAAAACGTAAATGTCCCCCGTTCGCCTTTCAATCTATTTCATCTGCTCTGCCGCACAAGACATTGATCTGACTGCTCAACCGGAGTAATCCGTTCCAGCGCAGACCTGAAGGCACATCTACACTGCTGGCTACCTTGGAACTATCAGGAGAATTTTCGCCTGTCACCGGCCTGCTCGCTGCCCCTCCTGCCACACAGCCTCTAGTACCGATGGAAAAAGGCTGACTTGCCGAAAGGACACGATTGTCGACCATCCACCGGCAAATTCAGTGCAATGTCTTCGGCATATGCTTGCATTTGACGAGGAACGCCAATGTTTACTTTTGGGCAGGGAACTTGAATCTGACCGTCAGGACGAACACCCTTTTTTCGAAAAAAACAGAGATATCTCAAGTGCTTAAACGAGAAGGCAGCTGGTATCCAGCCGCAGATTCTGTCGAAGAGCCAACTTTTCAATGGTGCCGAAGGCGAGAGTCGAACTCGCACGACCGTGGGTCACTACCCCCTCAAGATAGCGTGTCTACCTATTCCACCACTTCGGCACATATTTATTCATAACCCCAATCAGGGGGCCTGTACTGTAAGCGTTATTCTCTGTTTCTGACGTGTAACTGGTCACGGGTGCAACAGATTTGGACAAGCATTCTTTTCCGCACTACAAGAGTACGTGGGAAAGAGTGATCGTTCAAGATGAAGTGCCTGTGATCAGTTACATTTATTCTTTTTTCTCCGGAACCTCCTGGGAAGCTGCTCCTTGCTCTTGATCAACAACTGGCGCAGGTGTTTTCACCTGATTATTACCCACTGGGGCCTCCTGTTGGGTAACCGGTTTGGTTGCATCTGTCATGACCGAGCTGGTGCTCTGGTTAACCGAAAGATAGGCCAGGGAAACGGAAGTGCCCATAAAAATAATGGCTGAAAGCGTTGTTATTTTGTTGAGCAAAGGAACAGGACCTTCCGTACCAAACAGCGACTGACTGGAACCGCCAAAGGTTGCGCCGATATCTGCACCCTTGCCATGCTGCAGCAACACTATACCAATGAGAAAAAAACAGACTATTACGTGTACAATAATGAGTATAGTTGTCATGTAAAAGCAATTATTCGTGAAAATGACTCATAGTTCAAAGCTGCACCACCTACCAGCACTCCATCGATATCTGGCTGAGCTATAAGCGCGTCTATATTATCCGGCTTAACCGAGCCACCATACAATATCCGTACACCCCCGGCAAGAGTTTTCTCAAATTTTTCAGCTATCAGCTCACGCAGAAACGTGTGTACCTCCTGGGCCTGCTCCCTGGTGGCTGTTTTTCCGGTGCCAATGGCCCAGACAGGCTCGTAGGCAAAAACAATTTTTTTCACTTCTTCCAGTGTGCATCCGGCCAGTCCATCCTGCAGCTGCCGGGAAAGGACGGCAAACGTTCTGTTCGCCTCACGCTCTTCAAGTGTTTCTCCGAGACATAAAACCGGGATAATATCGTTGGCGAGAGCACCTTTAACTCTGCGGTTAATCATGGCGTCATCTTCGAAAAACAACTGACGTCTCTCCGAATGACCGATTATGGCCATGGAAACATCAAGCTCTTTAAGCATAAGTGGAGAAATATCACCTGTAAATGCGCCTTGTTGTGCCCAGCAGATATTCTGGGAGGCAAGAAAGACCGGCGAACCGGCGAGTGCTCCCTTGACGGACTGCAGGGCAGTAAACGCCGGCGCAATCATGACATCACGATCCTGATATTTATCAGCTGATTCGGCAACCTTGACGGCAAGGGCAACCGATTCATCCAGGGTCAGGTTCATTTTCCAGTTCCCGGCTAAAAGAGGCCTTCTTGACATAACAATCTCCTCTGGTAGTTACTCGTACAGGCAGGTAACTGCTCCCAGCTCACCCGTCTTCAGGCGATCACGATTGGCCGTATAGAGGGGCTATAGCTGCCAGTCCCGCTTGCCCAGATCTGAGTAACCTGAAAGAGCAGTTATAGAAGCCAGGCAGGTGATACCAAGCAGTCTCATGCCCTGTGAGCAGTTGATTTGTTTTATCCGAAAATCTGTTCAAAAAAAGATGTTAATTTTCCGAAGTCCCGATTTTCATGTTTTGTTATGGCTGAAGGGTATCTGGTCCAGCCATACTGAGTATATACAGTATATTCTCAAAGTATTTGTCAGAACAATGCCTGCACTCCAGGGAGTTCTTTGCCTTCCATCAACATAAGAAAGGCACCTCCTCCGGTGGACATGTAGGAAATATTTTCTGATTCGCCGGATTGCCTGATAGCGGCACTGGAATCTCCGCCGCCGGTTACACTGAATGCATGTGCCTGGGCAACGCTGTGAGCAATAGCCATGGTGCCTCGAGAAAAGGCGTCCATTTCAAATGCTCCCATGGGGCCGTTCCAGACGATGGTCCGCGCCTCAGCAAGAACCTCCTGAAAACAGATAACCGATGCGGGGCCAATATCAAGCACCATCCATTCTTCAGGGATATCCTGAATGGTAACCTGTTTATTTACTGCATCAGGCCTGAAGTCCTCAGCCACGACAACGTCTACAGGAAGATAGACCTTTATCCCCTTGCTGGCTGCTTTAGCCAAGAGCTCCCGGGCATTTTCCATGAGATCATCTTCAACCCTGGAGGCACCAACATCATACCCCTGACTTTTGAGAAAAGTATTAGCCATGGCCCCGCCCAGGATGAGTTTATCCACCCGATTGAGCATGTTTTCCAGGGCCTCAAGCTTACCGGAAACCTTTGCGCCGCCAACAATAGCGACCAGAGGCCGCTGCGGAGCCTCACAGGACCGGGCAAAGTTGTCCAGTTCTTTCTGCAGAAGAAAGCCGCAGGCTTTTTCCTCTACATGGTGTGTTACTCCGACCACTGAGGCGTGGACCCGATGGGAAACTGCAAAGGCATCATTGACATAAATATCTGCTATTTTGCCGAGCTGCTGAGAAAAATCTGCGTTATTTGCAGTTTCCTCCTTATGAAAGCGCAGGTTTTCCAGCATAAGTATCTCTCCGGCCTGCATTGCCTGAACCATCTCTTCAGTCTCAGGGCCAATGCAGTCAGGGGCAAGCTTGACAGCCCTGCCCATTACTTCAGCAAGATGTTGCGCCACGGGTGCTAAAGAGTACGCTGGCGTCCGCTCCCCCCCGGGTCTCCCCATGTGCGTACAAAGAATAATTTTTGCATTATTTTCAAGTAAATAATTTATAGTTGGCAAGGCCATCTGTATTCGTAAATCATCTGTTACCTTGCCTTTCTTATTCATGGGCACATTAAAATCAACCCGTACCAGTACTTTTTTCCCGAAAACGTCAACATCACGAAGTGTTTTCATTTCTTTCTCCTTTAATAAACTCACGATGACTACACTTTTTCTGAATCGATTACGGGATACTTCCTTCCCTGCTGTCCTCTGCTGCTGAGGTGTAACCGGTCACGGATGCTTCGATGTGTACAGGTACGATTTCAAGCAGGCAGGCGAATCTCAGTGCGCAAAAATATGCGGAAAAGTGTGATCGTGCAAGGATGAAGCGTCCGTGGGCAGGCACGTTTATCCGGCTCGGACCACCGTTACAATACAACAGGTTGAACCTGCTGAAGTTAAGCCTCTCCAGCAGAGTTTTTGGCGATAAACATATCAAGCTGCTCTTTCTGTTCTGGTGAGAGTTGATCAAAGCGAATGGAGAGGCGCTTCATTTGCAGCACACTGAAAAAAGAGGCAGGAAAGGATGCAACTTCTTCTACCAGCTCTCCTGCCAGTGGAGCGAGATAGGATTCGTTAGCGGTCGAGAAAAGGCTGAGGCGGAAAGGATGGGAGAGCTCAGGATTTTCTTTAAAATCTACATACGTTACAGCAATGCCACCCTTGCTTATATCAAGTACTCGGCATGGTGTCGCCCCAAAAAAGGCAAATGTGCCATCTTTGAGTTTATATCTTTTATTTTCGCGCCGTTCCTTTGCGCCTGATCTCGAAGCATTCATTCCATCCTCCAGTCATCATCCTTATCTCAACAGAACGCCGATGGTACGTACGACGTATAGGTATTAAAGAGAACTTTTCTGATCAGTCACGGTTTGAGCCTGTAACAGCTTTCATCCCGCCCGGACTTGGGTAAGCTGCGACTGGCAGCTGGAACCCCCTCTGTACGACCAGTCGTGAGCACCCGAATATGGGTGAGACGGAAACTGTTACCTGAAAAGAATAACACAGACACAAGACTTATGCCCCTTTAATCTGCGTATACCCTGTTTATTTTTCCATCAAACAAAGAGCGTAATACTGCTCTTTGTCAATAACCTGAAAAGCAACGGCCACACGAGACATACCCCCTTTATTTTACTTGATTTATGCCCGCAGCTACTCCCAGGTCGCCCGGATTCGGGTAAGCGCGGCTGGCAGCTGTAGCCCCTCTGTGCGGCAGGTCGTGATCGCCCGAAGATGGGTGGCCTGAGAGCCGTTATCCTGAAAAAGCTTACTCTTTTCCAAGCGTTTGACCATAACATACATTCGCCTTGAGCGGTACATCCAATTGCACTGCACTTTCCATGCTGTTTAGCAATAACGATGAAATTTGCTCCTGCTCACTTTGGGGGGTCTCAAGGATAAGCTCATCGTGGATTTGTAAAATCATTTTGGCCTTACTGCCTGATCGCTGCAGGGCCTTGTCCACCTTGAGCATGGCCAATTTCATGATATCAGCAGCTGTTCCCTGAATAGGCGTATTAATGGCAATACGCTCGGCAAACTCCCTTCTGGTGCGGTTTTTGCTGGAAATTTCAGGCAGCATTCTTTTTCTTCCGGTTAAAGTCGTCACATAACCATTTGCTCTTGCTTTTGCGACCGTTTCTTCCATAAACATCTGTATACCTTCATAATGGGCAAAATAACGGTCAATAAAGGTTTGCGCCTCCTTGCGGCTGATATCAAGCTGTCTGGACAAGCCAAAACTCGACATGCCATACACAATACCAAAGTTAATAGTTTTGGCTACACGCCGCATGTCTTGAGTCACCAGAGAAGGCGCAACAAAAAATATCTGTGAGGCAGTCTGCCGGTGAATATCCTCACCACGTTCAAATGCCTCCAGCAAAGTTTTATCCTGCGAGTAATGGGCCATGACCCTGAGATCGATCTGGGAATAATCGGCTGAAATCAGCACCCAGCCAGGTTCTGTAATAAAGGCAGCGCGAATTCGCCTGCCTTCCTCAGTGCGAATCGGGATGTTTTGAAGGTTGGGATTACTGGAACTCAGACGACCGGTCGCCGTGCCGCACTGATTATATGAGGTATGGACTCTTGCTGTCTTGTCATCAAGGAGTCCTGCCAGCTTGTCTATGTAGGTAGATTTAAGTTTGGCAAGATTGCGATACTGCAAGACCAGGCCAGGCAGTTCATGATAGCCCACCAGCTTTTCCAGAACACTCACATCGGTGGACCAGCCAGTCTTGGTCTTCCTGCCTTTGGGAAGTTTCAGTTCTGCAAACAGAATATCTCCTAATTGCTTTGGCGACTGGATATTAAAGGTCTTGCCGGCAACATTATGTACCTGCTTCTCAATCCGGTCAAGTTCGTCACCGAATTCTTCCGCCAGTTCATGCAGAGCATCTTTATCCACCTTGACTCCGCTGCTTTCCATACCAGCCAGTATCTTTACAAGACTTCCTTCAACTCTTAACATGTGGGAAAGCAGCGTCCACTGCTCAAGCGTTTCCTTTTGCATGGTGTAAAGCATCCAGGTGCCGTATACATCCTCGCAGCTGTAATGTTTTGCGTCCTCAAGTTTGACCCGGCAAAAAGCATCCGGCCGCCTGTCTCCCTTGACGACCTCGTCAAACGACGTCATCCGCAGGTTCATTTCAGCACACAGATCATCTAGTTTATAAGACCTCCTCCCCGGATCAATAAGCCAGGCTCCAATCATGGTATCAAACAGGTGCCCGCCCAGGCTAAGCGCACCATTTTGTGAAGCGGAAAGTACCCTGTAGTCAAATTTTATATTATGCCCGATTATTATCCTGCCGGAGGCCGCCAACAGCGGTCGGAGTCTGGAGATAATCAGCGTTAACTGAAGCTGCCCGGGGAGCAGCTCTCCTTTATCATCCCTGTGACCACAAGGGATGTACCAGGCAGAGGTATTGTCAAAACAAAGAGAAAGACCGACCAGATTGGCCTTGTCCGGATTCAGGGAGTCTGTCTCGGTATCAATGACCACTGTTTCCGCTGCGTTAAACTTCAAACAGACCTGATCCAGCTCTTTTTCGCTCTGAACCAGATGGAAATGCTCGACAGGCGCAGCCTGAACAAAGACATCTTTTTTAAGAAAAGAATGGAACTCAAGCTCAGAAAACAAGGCTCGCAGCTTTTCATCATCAGGCTGCAACCGCCTGTATTGCTCCAGCTCAGCCGGTACCGTTGCCTGATGATTCAGGGCAACGAGCTGACGTGAAAGAAAGGCCTGCTCTTTATTGGCGATGATACGTTCTTTCATCTTCGAGGCCTTTAATTCGTGAACATGGGCGTATAGTTCTTCCAGGGTCTGGTAAGAGTTGATCAGTCTTTGTGCCGTTTTCGGCCCAACTCCGGGAACACCGGGGATATTGTCGCTGCTGTCACCAGTAAGGGCAAAATAATCAAGCAGCTGCGAAGCCTGTACCCCATACTTCCTGGTGATGCTGCCCTCATCCATTTCTCTGTCATTCACTGGATCCCACAAGGTTACCTTGCTGGAAACCAGCTGCAACAGGTCCTTGTCTCCTGAGACGATTACAATTTCGTGACCCAGCCGGACAAGAGTCATGGCAGCAGAGGCGATAAGATCATCAGCTTCCTGCCCCTTTTCTATCAGCGTAGTAATATTGTACCCCTGTACCAGGGAATGAATAAACGGAACCTGTGGAACCAGGTCATCCGGCATGGGTGGACGATTTGCCTTGTACTCTGCATACATCTCATGTCGAAATACCGGCCCCTTACTGTCAAAGGCCACAGCAAGATAGTCCGGTTTTCGCTCGGTTATCAGTTTTTTAAGCATGGAAACAAAGCCATACGTGGCATTTGTTGGAAGCCCGCTGCTGTTACTTAAGGCCTTGATCGCATGATAGGATCTGTAGATATAGGCGTTACCGTCAACCAAATATATTTTTGCTGTTGCCATAGCCTGGATTTTCTTTCAATTAAATGGACACGGATACTAATAAAAGTCGTGCTAAAGCACGCCGGACGATGCGGGAAGAAGTGATCGGAAAAAGATGAAACGCCTGTGATCAGTTACGGTGGTTTGCCTGTGCCGGATCATACAATCAGGCTACGCTCTTTCTCCCAGCGGTTCAAATACCCTGGCCTGCTCACCGGTGTAGACCTGCCTTGGCCGGACGATTTTAGTTGAGGGATCTTCGCGCATCTCTTTCCATTGGGCGATCCAGCCGGGTAGCCTTCCTAAAGCAAACATCACGGTGAACATATTGGTCGGGATACCAATGGCCCGATAGATAATTCCGGAATAGAAATCAACATTCGGATACAGGTTTCTTTTGATAAAATATTCGTCCTTGCGGACAATCTCTTCAAGGTTTTGAGCTATTTCAAGAAGCGGATCAGAGACGTTCAGCAGGGACAGGATGCCATCGCAGGCCTTTTTGATGATGGTTCCCCGCGGATCATAGGTTTTGTAGACCCTGTGCCCGAAACCGGAAAGGCGGAAAGGATCATTTTTGTCCTTGGCCTTGGCAATGTATTTTTTATAATCATTATTGTCTTGATGGATGGCTGTCAGCATTTCAATAACCGCCTCGTTGGCCCCACCGTGCAAAGGCCCCCAGAGCGCGTTTATTCCTGCTGAAATAGAGGCATAAAGGTTTACGCCTGCGCTTCCCACCAGCCGCACAGCAGACGTTGAACAGTTTTGTTCATGATCTGCGTGCAGAATGAGCAGCTTGTTCATGGCTGCCACCACTTCCGGCTGCACCGTATATGGCCGAACCGGTGTGTCGAACATCATGTTGAGAAAATTGCCGCAATAAGAGAGGTCGTTTCTGGGATAAACCAAAGGGTAACCAAGTGATTTTTTATAGGAAAAGGCAGCAATAGTACGAATTTTTGAGATCAGCCTGGTCGCGGTGTTGTTAATGTTCAGCAACGGATCTCCACCCATTTCCGGATAGAAGTTGTGGAGACTGTTGACCATTACCGATAAAATTGCCATTGGTGAGGCGTTGGGAGGAAAGTGGTCAAAAAAATGGATCATGTCTTCATGAAGCAGAGCGTATCCTTCAAGCAGATACCTGAAGTTTTCCAGTTCCTCCCTGTTGGGCAGCTTATTATGGAGAAGCAGGTACGCCACCTCGATAAACATGCATTTTTCTGCAAGATCCTCAATGTCATATCCGCGATAGCGCAGGATACCTTTTTCTCCGTCAAGAAAAGTTATGGAGCTGCTCCAGCCGGCTGAGTTTTTTGAGCCAACGTCATAGGTGAAATAACCTGACTGTTCATACAGGCGGGAGATGTCTATGGCCTTGTCTCCTTCTGCGCCCTTGAGAAGAGGAAGCTTGTATATGTCACCATCGATGTTCAACTCAGCATGGGTTTTTCTGTTTTCTTTGTATGTCATAATAGCTCGCCTGGTAGTAATAAAGGTATTTAACTGTGACAACTACCCTAACAGAGGGGGCAGGGTCTGTAATTGCTTTCAGGTTAACCAGATTCCGGTGAGCGCGATTGGCAGCTATAGCCCCTTTATGCGGTCGATAGCGATTACACCAATACAGGTGATCCGGGAGCAGTTACCAGCTGTGGATATGTAACATGGCCTTTCAAGTTATATTGTTTTGCAACAGTCTCCTCCCTGAAAAAAAGATGCGACAACCCTTTTATTCAGGTAGACTGGCGGGGTGTGATTGTTGGGGTTAGTTGCTGGAGAAGGAGCTGCGTCCTTAGCCCGATAGAGGACAGCCTGGATTCCTAAAAGACAACACAGGCTATAATGTAACCGATAATAAAAAAAAAACAAGAGAACTCAGTGAAGCAGGGAGGAAGGTTCCTGCCACTGTAAGGGATGAGGCCCTTTAAAGGAAGTCCGATGACAGGCAATCATAGAGAAGATGCAGACGATTTCGAAGCGCGCAGAAGAAGAACAAGACAGGCAATGGAGTTCGCTGTTCCTGAAGGCTTCCTTGACAGGGCGGAAGAGCTGCTGGATATATATCTGGATGATAAAATCGGGCTTGATGTCTTGCAGGAATTTTATACTCACCTGCCAGATGCCAGGGAAGAATGGATCAGGGAAATACTGATAGTTTCCCGACATCAGGGTATATTCCTGCTCTCTGCCATGACAGGTGTGAAGACCGGGTACCTGTATCTTGTTTCCAGTGAAGGTATCGAGTTTCAGGGGCAGCTCACTGATGGGTATCTTGCCCAGGATGTGCTCGATTTTTTTCAGTTTGAGGACGAGGAAAGTTTTCAAAAAGTATGCAGCAGCCCGGATACCCTGGAGGTGTATGAACCCGTGCAGTGCACCATGGATATCTGTCCAGCCTGCCATTCTGCTAGCGGCGAACTGCATGAGCTGGGCTGCCCTGTTGAAATTTGTCCCTGGTGTGGGGGACAGCTTGTCCACTGTAATTGCCGCTTTGAACAGCTTGGCCTTGATGCCCTGACGACAGAGGAAGAGTTGGTTCGTTTTGAAGAACTTCTGGAGATGCGAGGACGTATACCCTATTCAGAGGAGCAGCGACCAAGTTTTGCTGATGAGGGGCCGGGCGTATTATTTGAGTAGTTGATGAACCAGGCAGCGTCTGGTTGACGCTGCCTGCTAATGTGACTGGTAACGATGGGGCCGGAGAGTAATACCCGCAGGGTATGTGCCACCATGGTTTTGCTTGCTTTCAGCTCGCCCCGACCGGGGTAGACGTACTTGGCAGATCCCCTCCTGTGCGGTCATTCGCGCTTGTCAGAAGGGGAGGGGAGGGCTGGAAGCTGTTACCTTCACTTTTCTTTTATGGTCTGCAAATATTTAAAGAGGTCAGAGTCGGAAGAAAGCATCAGTGACGTGTTGTTGGTAATAATATCACGGTAGCTCTCCAGACTTTTCATGAAGGCGTAGAATTCAGGGTCGCTTGAATAGGCCTTTCCGTAGATCTTAGTCGCCTCGGCATCAGCCTTGCCCCGTATCTCAACCGCCGTCTTCTTGGCTGTGGAGGTGATTTCCTTAAGTTCCCTTTCCACCCGGCCCAGGATTTCTGCCTTGCGCCCCTCTCCAAGGGATCTTTTTTCTGCAGCAATACGTTTTCGTTCTGAAATCATACGATCGTATACTTTCTCTCGTACCGAATCAATATAATTGACCCGTTTAAACATAACTTCAACCAGTTCGATGCCATATTGCGGGGTTACTTTCGAGGCGGTATGCAGTACCAGCTCACTGATTTTGTCTCTTCCCAGCTCAGGGGCAACAATCATGTCCGGGGAGCGATTGGCAGAAGTGGACATATATTCCTTGCTCCAGTCAGAGCTTCGAATAATCTCGATCAGGTCATTTTTGTTCACCAGATCACGCAGGGTACCGTCAAGTATATCATCAAGAAGGGTTTGTGCCCGGCTTTCTGTCCCCACTGCCTGCAGAAAACGGAGCGCATCGGTGATTCGCCAGCGGGCGGTTGTATCAAGATAGATAAAGGTTTTGTCATTAGTCGGGATCTGGTTAGGCGCTCCGTCCCAGATCAGTATTTTCTTCTCAAACAGCTTGATGTGTTGAATAAAAGGGATTTTAAGATGCAGGCCGGCCTCAACTCTGGGATCTCCCACAGGAGCACCGAATTGGGTAATAACTGCCTGCTGTCCCTCTTTGAGGATAAAAAAGCCATCCCATATGGTCAGCCCAAGGGCGATGACAATGAGCAATCCTGCGAACTGGAGTATTCTTTTCATGAGTCTCTTTGAGGTGTAAGTTTGTAACTACTCACAGGGCATGTACCACCCTGGTTGCATTTGCGTTATTAAGAAGACTGTTATTCTGGTATTTTTGGGGTGCCCGATCCTTTCCCTGTCAGATTGAGAAAGGGAAGGATTGTCTGCTGCTGTTTATCCATGACATATACCTGCTCAACATGGGGAAGAATATCCTTCATGGCTTCCAGATACATGCGCTGGCGGGTAACTTCCTGTGCGCTGCGGTATTCCTTTAATATGGCGTTGTAGCGATTGGTTTCCCCCTGGGACTTGTTGATACGCGCAACTGCATACCCTTTGGCCTCTTCGATGATCTGCTTGGCACTCCCTCTTGCCTTGGGGATAACCTTGTTGTAGGTTTCTTCTGCTTCATTAACCAGGCGCTTCATATCCTGATCGGCAACGTTGACCTCGTTGAAAGCTGGTTTAACCTTTTCTGGCGGGTTTATGTCCTGAAGCTGGAGCGCGATGATGTTTACCCCACACTCAAGCGTATCGAGTTCTCCCTGGAGTTCACGTTTGGCATCTGCTGCCAGGATCTCCCGATTGCCAAGAACATAGTCGAAATCCATATTGCCGACTATGCGGCGGGTTACCATCTCCGAGGCATCTCGTACAGCCTGGGGAACATTACGGACCTTGAAGAGAAAATTTACCGGATCGCTTACTATATACTGAACAATCCAGGCCACCTCGATGACATTTTTATCTCCGGTGAGCATGAGCGCCTCCATATCAAAACCCTTGCGGTTGAAGGAGGGGCTTTTTCCTGGAGTCCTTGTGCGGAATCCGAATTCTTCCTTGCGTACAGCCTCAACATTAACCTTGTACAATTCCTCTACAAAGGGAATCTTGAAATGCAAGCCAGGCTCTGTGGTTTTGGCATACTGGCCAAAGCGGAGCATAATCCCCACCTCACCCGGCTGAATGGTGTAAAAGGAGGCGTAAATTGCCTGAAAGAGAAAAACAGCTCCGACAATGAGCGCAACTTTACCTAAGCCAAGAAACATCCCTGATCCCTCCTTCTGCGGGGGAGGGGTGCCGCCTTCCTGACTAGGTGGTTTCTGCTTGTCACTGCTAAATGAATCCCTGATTTTTTGTATAAGATCGGCGAGAAAGTCCTCCGGCGATGAGGGGCGTTTTTTTTGTCCCCAGGGAGGTTGTTCATTCATTGGCATGAAAAGACCTCTGAGTAGAAGCTTGAATGGATAAGTGTTGACTTTATTTTGGGTGCGACCATTTTTTCTCTGAAAACTCTCGGCGCAAGGTTTCCCTTTTTCAAGTTTGTTTGCAGCTGGCGAAACTGATCCAGCCCTGCTGGTTAGTCTAAACAACAGGGGTACCTTATTGCATAAAAATTTTACTTTATTCATAATAGACGGATACGTCAATCTTCAATGAGAAGAAAAACGCATCTGTAAGAAACAGATGCGGCCATACCCTGTATACGAAGAAGAGGTGACAAGAATGGAGCAGATTAGCTGGAGCGATTTTGAAAAAGTTGAGTTACGAATTGGCAGAATTATCGAGGCTAAGTTTTTTAAAGAGGCCAAAAATCCTGCTTATATTCTCCATGTCGATTTTGGGGAGGAAATAGGTGTGCGCAAGTCAAGTGCCCAGATCACAGGTCTGTATGAGGTGGAGGAGCTGGTTGGAAAAATGGTGGTCGGGGTTGTTAATTTTCCGCCAAAGCAGATTGGGCCGATTATGTCTGGATGCCTGGTCACCGGCTTTCATTCCAGCCAGGGCGTTGCGCTTTGTGTTCCAGATAAGGAGGTGCCGCTTGGGGCAAAGTTATGTTGAAAATGAATTGTAACTGATCACAGGCACTTCATCTTTGCCCGATCACCATTGCCCGTATACTCTTGTATAGCGGGAAATGGTGCAGGTGCAATTCTGTTGCACCTGTGACCAGTTACACGTCAGAAGCAGAGAATAACGGGGAAATACAGACCCCGTGACAGGTTACTTTACAGCTGATAACAAAACAGTTACAAACAAAGTGTCACGCGCAGAGACTGCCGATTGTTCGTTAAAGCAGTTGGCAGATAATAGATATCTGCATAAGACACCCAGCATTTCATATTAACCATAGCACCGTTAACAAACAGGAACGATGAATAAAAAGACCCTTGAGCATAACACCACGCGAAAAAAGAAATACCGTATGAAATATATCCACACCTCTTTTGCTTCCTGGGCAGTCTGTTTTCTCTTTCTACTTGTTCCAGGGGTATCCCTGGCAACGACTCCCGGAGTATCAACGGAGCATCCTTCCTCCCGTACGGTTCTCTGGGAAAACGTGAAAATCAGTGTCCCTGACTTTGTAGTTTCCTATCCGGGAAAGGTTTCCGCCTGTAAAAATACCAAGCTGTCTTTTCGGGTCAGCGGGCCTTTGCTGCAGGTCAACATAAAACCAGGGGATCGGGTAAAAAAAGGGCAGGTGCTTATGCAGATTGACCCCCAGGACTTCAGGGATCAGATCACTGTACTGGAGGCCCAGTTGGCAGGGGCCAAGTCCCGCCTGACAATGGCAAAACTGGACTTGCAAAGAGCCAGTACCCTGTTTGACCAGAAGGTCATTCCCCAGGCGGATTTTGATCATACGGTAAATGGCAGCCAGGTTGCAGGGGCCATGGTTTCCCAGATAAAGGCCCAGTTAACCATTGCCAGACATCACCTTGCCTATACCAGCTTGAAAGCCCCTTATGACGGAATCATCATTGAGACCACTGTAGAGAATCATGAAATGGTCTCAGCCGGTGACTCTGTGGCCAAACTGCACGACATTTCGGTTCTGGAAATTACCGCAGACGTTCCGGAAAATGAATTGATTCGCCATTCCCTTGCCGCCGGAGCCAAAGCCATGATCCGTTTTCCCGCTCTGGGAGATCAAGCTTTTTCTGCCACACTCCAGGAATGGAAAACCGCAGCTGATCCTGCCACCAAGACCTTTGAGGTTACCTTTGTGCTAAAAGCACCTGAAACCGGACAGATATTACCTGGCATGACCGCTGAACTTATCTGGCCTGACAGCCTGGGAACAGAATCTGTCGTTACGGTCCCCACAAAAGCAATCATCATGGATAAAAACGGGGACAGCATGGTATGGATCTATCATCCGGATACCCATAGGGCCTCCAGACGAAAAATTACCACCAACGGCTTTCTGGGCGCAAACCAGACCATTGTGTCCCAGGGC
>PDWJ01000331.1_pt1 | contig 71558 bp, 69 predicted proteins | sample 1430881 | NCBI WGS metagenome assembly PDWJ01 (sample SAMN01162460, study PRJNA174530) | Oral metagenome, whole genome shotgun sequencing project. | biome: Marine environment; feature: Marine mammal; material: Swab sample of the gingival sulcus; isolation source: swab sample of gingival sulcus...
AGGGGACAATGTGTCGATTGAGGCAGCATTGATCACCCCGATTGCGATGGAGAAGGAGCTGCGGTTTGCAGTGCGCGAAGGAGGGCGTACTGTAGGAGCGGGCGTGGTCGCTGAAATTATCGAGTAGCGTGTGAGAAGAGGATTTTCAGATTAGAGCGTTATGGTCGTGTTTCTCGTGTTGTTTCGGTGAAAATAATCTGAAAAAGTGTTTGACAGAATTATCTGTGTTCAATAACACGGCCATACTGCTTTCATACTGGGATATTGCGCTGCTTAGAATCAAAGTTTGGGGATAAGAGGTCCACATTGTGCTTTGTATGTTTTCGTTCTTAATTCTCAACGTATATTTTAACAAGTATTATGGCTAATCAGAATATTAGAATTTGCTTAAAAGGCTACGATCATCAGTTGCTCGATCAATCTGTTACCGAGATCGTATCAACCGCTCAAAATACGGGATCGCGGGTCGCCGGGCCAATTCCTCTGCCAACCCGCATTAGTCGGTACACCGTGTTACGTTCCCCGCACGTGAATAAAAAATCGCGTGAGCAGTTTGAGATGAGAACGCACAAACGGATTCTGGATATCCTCGAGCCGACGCCGCAGACCGTCGATGCGCTTATGCGGCTTGATCTTCCGGCGGGTGTGGATGTTAAGATTAAATTATAGGGGTCAGAAGCAGAAACCGGGTGTACGGACCTATGCTGCATCCCGTAGTCTGCACTGTGACGAATTGTGGCAACAGTAAGTGTAGTAACGGCTGGTAATGATAAAGTAGAAGACGTTGAACTGCAGGACAGTGTGTTCAACGCTCCGATCAAGAAAGATGTTGTCCATCAGGTGGTTTGTTCTCAGCTCGCCGCGCGCCGAAAAGGAAGTTCTGCCACAAAAGGGCGTTCTGAAGTCAGGGGTGGCGGCAAGAAAACCTGGCGGCAGAAAGGAACCGGAAATGCCCGGGTCGGTACTACTCGATCTCCTTTGTGGCGAGGTGGTGGAGTCGTATTTGGTCCTCAGCCTCGTGATTATTCATTTCGGGTTCCGAGAAAAATGCGGAAAGCGGCGATGCGTTCGGTTCTGACGTCAAAAGTGCAGGAATCGAAGTTTCTTGTTCTTGATCGACTTGATTTTGATGCGCCAAGTACCAAGCAAATGCTGTCAATATTGAAAGGACTTATCGGCGATTTGTCTGCAAGTGTGGCGGTTGCGCTTGGCGATTGGACTGAGAGCGCCTGGAAGTCGGGGCGGAATATCCCTGGAGTGCGCGTATTGCACGCAGAGAATTTGAATGTGTATGTTGCCTTGCAGCATGAATATCTTATTGTTGACAGGGCTGGTTTATCTATTATTGAAGGGGCGTTAGCGCAATGAAAGACGTATATAGTGTTCTGAAACGACCATTGTTCACAGAAAAAAACGACCGTTTGAAAGAGCGCTTTAATAAGTTTGCTTTTGAAGTGGAGATGAAGGCGAATAAGATAGAAATTCGTCAGGCGGTTGAACAAATTTTCGGAGTAAGCGTCGTCAAAGTGAATACGATGCGGGTACACGGCAAAGTAAAGCGTCGAGGTCGGAGTGTTGGTCGGCGCCCTGATTGGAAAAAGGCGATTGTGACGTTAAAAGAGGGCGATACAATTCCTATCTGGAGCTAGGTTATTGACGATTGACGATTGACGATTGACGATTGGCAGTCGACAGTTGACGATTTTAAAGCTATGGCAATGAAAAAATACAAGCCAACTTCGCCTGGAAGACGATTTCAAACGGTGTCGTCATTTGACGAAATCACGACAAGTCGTCCAGAACCGAGTTTGACGACGACCTTAAAGAAAACCGGCGGGCGAAATAATCATGGGCGGATCACGGCCCGTCATCGCGGCGGCGGTCATAAGCGGGCATACCGCATAATTGATTTCAGGCGGAATAAAACCTCTGTTCCGGCGAAGGTGGCAACGATTGAGTACGATCCGAATCGTTCGGCGCGCATTGCATTGTTGCATTATGTGGATGGAGAAAAACGATACATTCTCGCCCCTGAAGGTTTAAAGGTTGGCGATCGGGTGCTTGCAGGCGCTGAAGCAGACATTCAGGTAGGAAATGCGCTTCCGTTGAAAAACATTCCCCCTGGAACGCCGATTCATAATGTTGAATTAAAAAAAGGGAAAGGCGGGCAGATCGTCAGAAGTGCAGGGACGAGCGCAACGATTATGGCAAAGGAAGGTCGTTACGCCCAGGTCAAACTCCCCTCTGGAGAAGTGCGTCTGATATCGCTTGAATGTATTGCCACCATTGGTGTTGTCGGAAATTTTGAGCACGCCAACCTCTCTATTGGAAAAGCCGGAAGAAAACGTTGGCTGGGTCGGCGTCCAAAAGTTCGCGGCGTTGTGATGAACCCTGTTGACCACCCGCACGGCGGCGGCGAAGGGCGAACGTCCGGAGGGCGACATCCGGTGAGTCCGTGGGGCATGCCTACAAAAGGCTATAAAACGCGGAAGAAAAGAAAAGCTTCGAATAAGTATATCGTTCGGAGAAGAAAACAGGGGTAGGAGTTTCGGGCTGAATGGCTGAAGGCCTGCAGTCCGGAGCCTGCGACTCCGACTATGTTATGCCTAGATCGGTAAAAAAGGGTCCATTTGTAGATGAAGATTTATTGAAAAAAGTCCAGAATATGAATATGCGAGGGGAGAAACAGGTGGTTAAAACCTGGTCGCGCCGGTCGATGATTATGCCGGATTTTATTTCCCATACCTTTGCTGTTCATAATGGAAAACGTTTTATCCCGGTATATATTACAGAGAATATGGTTGGTCATAAGCTCGGTGAATTCTCGCCCACGCGTACATATCGAGGACATGGAAAAACCGAAAAGACCTCACGACGCTGAGTTGCCGCCGGATAATTTCGTACAGAGGAGAAGATTATGGCTGTAAAGTCGGTAGGGCGATACATTAAAGTGTCTCCCCGGAAAGCGCGTCTGGTGATCGATATGATTCGTGGGCGTCATGTTCAGGAGGCTCTCGATATTTTACAGGATTCCCCTAAAGCGGTTTCCGAGAATATCGAAAAAATTGTTCGGGTGGCTGTTGCAAATGCTGAAGATACTGAAGCAGTGGCTGATGTGGATCGCCTGTATGTAAAAGAGGCGTATGTCGACCAAGGCCCAACGATGAAACGTTTCAGACCCCGAGCTATGGGGCGTGCGACGCGTATTCGGAAACGGACAAGTCATATTACGGTAGTGTTGGATGAAAAATCGGAGTGATTGTCTATTGTCGGTTGTTGATGATCGTGTTCTCATTGTGACTATCCATGTCAGCAATCAGCAATCAGAAAGCAATAACCTGGAGGATTAGTTTGGGACAAAAAGTCAATCCTATCGGTCTCCGTTTGGGGATTAACAAGACATGGCAGTCTCGGTGGTATGCTGAGAAAAAATATGCGGATTTCCTGCATGAAGATCTTCAGATTAAAAAATTTATCAAAGAGTCTTTTTTTCATGCTGGTATTTCCCGCATCGAGGTTGAACGCGCTGCGGACAAAACGACTGTCAATGTGCACACTGCGCGTCCCGGAATTTTGATTGGCCGGAGAGGTGCTGAAGTCGATCAATTAAAAAAGAAACTTCAAAAACTCACAGAATGCGATATTCACGTCAATATCTTTGAGGTCAAAAAGGCTGAAATCGATGCCCAACTGGTGGCTGAAAATGTTGCGCTGCAACTGGAAAGGCGCGTCGCGTTTCGGCGTGCAATGAAACGGAGCGTGACCACAGCAATGCGTTTCGGCGCAGAGGGAATTCGTATCGCATGCGGCGGACGCCTCGGCGGTGCTGAAATGGCAAGAGCAGAATGGTACCGTGAAGGCCGTGTGCCTTTACATACCCTGCGCGCGGATATTGATTACGGTTTTACCGAATCCCGCACAACCTATGGCATTATTGGGGTGAAAGTGTGGATTTTTAAGGGAGAGGTTCATTCCTATAGCAGTGTGCCGTCAAAGGCGTCGTAAGATAACGCAGATGAATGTGAGGATTCGTCGATCTGAAATGATTTGAGTGAGGAGGCTGTTTTTTTGATATAGGCTCTCGAGGCTCAGGGATTTTGGAGACAATCGAAGGAAGATAGGTGTTGTATTATGTTAATGCCGAAAAAGGTGAAATATCGGAAGCAGCATCGCGGCCGTATGACCGGAAAGGCGTATCGCGGCTGTCACGTGAATTTCGGCCAGTATGGCTTGCAAGCTCTTGAACCTGGACACATTACAGATCGGCAGATTGAAGCGGCCCGTGTGGCAATGACGAGAAAAATTAAGCGTGCCGGTCGTGTGTGGATTCGGATATTTCCTGATAAGCCGGTCACGTCGAAGCCTGCTGAGACCCGAATGGGAAAAGGAAAAGGGGCTCCGGATCACTGGGTGGCTGTGATCAAGCCTGGGCGAATTCTGTATGAGATGGAAGGCGTTTCTGAAGAATTAGCGCGTGAGGCTTTTCGTCTGGCGTCCCATAAGCTGCCGCTGAAAACACGTTTTATGCAACGAGGAGATGTGCCGTCATGAAAGCCAGGGAACTGCGGGAAATGAGTGTTGAGGAGCTGGAAAGCCGTGAACGTGATTTGATTGAAGAGGTGTTTAATCTTCGTTTTCAGATTGCTGCCGGAGTTGCCGAAAACCCTCAAATTTTACGAAACGTTCGGAAGGATTTAGCGCGCGTGAAAACCGTGCGGCGCGAGCGTGAAATGGCTCAAGTATAGCCATTTAGAGATTCTGTTCTATCGATGAAATTTATTTGACAAAGTGAAGGGGGTTTTTATTATGGCGCAAAGTACAGGACAGCGCAAAACCCGCCAGGGTATTGTGGTCAGTGATAAGATGGATAAAACGGTGGTTGTTCGTGTTGAACGTCTGACAAAACATCCTGTGTATAGTCGCGTTGTAAAACGTGCAAAACGATTCAAAGCCCACGATGAATTGAATCAATGCACTGTGGGCGATCTTGTCGAGATTATCGAAACCCGGCCTCTGAGTAAGGATAAGCGTTGGCGAGTAACTGAGATTGTAAGAAAAGCGGTCGTGTAGACGATGGGAGTTTACACGCTGTTTTTTTAGGACACGTAAGGTGATGTACCATGGTGCAGATGCAGACGAATTTAGATGTTGTTGATAATTCAGGGGCAAAAAAGATTCAGTGTATAAAGGTGTTGGGTGGCTCTAAACGGAAATATGCAAGGCTTGGGGATGTCATTATTGCTTCGGTCAAAGAGGCGAATCCCGGCGGGAATGTGAAGAAAAAAGACGTTGTGCGCGCGGTGATCGTACGCACGGCAAAAGAACAGCGGCGTCATGACGGATCGTATATTAAATTTGATTCCAATGCTGCTGTGATTTTGAACGCTCAGAATGAACCGATCGGTACTCGTATTTTTGGACCAGTGGCAAGGGAGCTTCGTGAAAAAGCGTATATGCGTATCGTGTCTCTTGCTCCTGAAGTGCTGTAGTTTCTGGATATTGATGGAAAGAGGAGTAAAGTGAAATGGCAAAGCTTCATGTCAAAAAAAATGATACTGTCAAGGTGATCTCCGGGAAAGAGAAGGGAAAAAGCGGTAAAATCCTGAAAGCGTATCCTGCAAAAGGCCGCATAATCATCGAACATTTGAACATGATCAAGAAGCATACAAAGCGCCAAAGACAAGGACAGGGAGGCGGAATTATCGAACGCGAAGGCACGATTCATGCGTCAAATGTCATGTTGGTCTGCCCCGGTTGTAAACAGGCGACCCGTATCGGAAAAAAAATTCTGGAAGACGGTTCAAAAGTGAGGACGTGTAAAAAATGTGGAGAAGTTGTTGACCGCTAAGTTGTTCGGTGCAATGGGTTCTTGACATTGATTCATAGTGTGACATGGCTGCAGAAGAATTAAAACAAAAATATACGCAAGAAGTGTTACCCTCTTTAACGAAGCAATTCGGTTATACAAGCCCGATGGCTGTACCCAGACTGGTGAAAATCATTGTCAATATGGGTTTGGGCGAGGCCGTATCGGATGCAAAAGTGCTTGAACGGGCTGCTGAAGAACTTGGGGCGATTACCGGACAAAAACCTGTGATTACAAAGGCTCGCAAGTCGATTGCCGGTTTTAAGCTGCGTGCCGGAATGCCTATCGGATGCCGGGTAACGTTGAGAAAAGACCGCATGTTTGAGTTTTTTGAACGTCTGGTGAATGTCGCTCTGCCCCGTGTGCGCGATTTTAAGGGTGTATCGCCGAAAGCGTTTGACGGGCGCGGCAATTATACCCTTGGACTGCGGGAGCAGATTATTTTTCCGGAAATTGATTACGATAAAGTGGATAAACTGCGCGGACTGAGCGTGGCGATCGTCACAACCGCGAAGACAGATGAAGAAGGCTTTCAGCTCTTAAAAGAGATGGGGATGCCTTTTAGTAACTCTTAATTGTGAGGTTGAGAAGGAGAATTATAGTGGCCAAAAAGTCGCTGATTGCAAAATGTAAACGTCCTCCTAAATTTAAAGTTCGTGACTACCATCGTTGCCGCATTTGCGGACGCCCTCGCGGATACTTGCGCAAGTTTGGGATGTGTCGTATCTGCTTTCGAGATTTAGCTTCTCATGGTGAACTTCCCGGGGTTCTGAAGGCGAGCTGGTAGAAGAGCGGACTCTGGGACGTGGATTCTGAATCAAAAATATAGCCGATGTCGAGCGCGTCGGGATCGGAACTTCGGCATCGAGAACCAGATGCCTAAAAGTGAAGGTATGTGAATTATGGGAATGACAGATCCTATCGCTGATTTGCTTACACGCATTCGAAACGGAAATATGGCCGGTAAAGAAGCTGTGACCGCCCCTGTTTCAAAGATCAAGACTGAAATTCTTCGCATTCTGGAAGCTGAAGGTTTTATCAAGAGCTATCAACAGCTTGATGAAAGAAATTTAGAGATCAGATTGAAGTATGCGGGTCATGAGCGTGTCATTACGGAAATTAAACGAGTCAGTAAGCCTGGCTGCCGCGTGTATTGTGGAAAGGATGAGCTGCCGAAAGTGTTGAATGGTCTTGGAATTGCGATCGTTTCAACTTCAAAAGGGCTGTTGACTGATAAGGATGCTCGCCTCGAAGGAGTTGGGGGTGAAGTCTTGTGTACGGTGTGGTAAGACTGATTAAAGGTTGATGATTTTCGATTGTCGATTGCTTGAGGGGTGTTTGACGGCCTGGCAATCTCCAATCCGACAATCTGGAATTGACGCATGTCGAGAATAGGAAAAAAACCGGTTGACATCCCTCAGGGGGTGGAAGTCAAAATTCAAAATTCCGTCTTGAGCACGAAAGGTCCTTTAGGCCTGTTGGAATATACTATTCCTGATGGAATTTCTGTTGAAGTGCAGGGGGCGAGTGTTGTTGTCGCGCGTGATACCGACCAGAAACGACATCGGGCTCTGCACGGGCTTGTGCGCTCGTTAGTGAGCAATATGGTGACTGGTGTTTCTGTCGGATTCACCAGAACACTTGAAATCGTCGGTATCGGTTATCGCGCGAAAAAAGAGGGCAAAGTCCTGAACTTAGCGGTTGGTTACTCTCATCCGGTGGAATTTGTTGAGCCTGAAGGCATTACAATCGATGTTGAGGGCCAGAACAAAGTGATCGTGAAAGGTATTGACAAACAAAAAGTGGGACAAGTCGCTGCAGATATCCGAAAAGTGAGAAAGCCGGAGCCTTATAAAGGTAAAGGAATTCGCTACAGTGATGAAGTGGTGCGTAAAAAAGTCGGGAAAACCGCAGGCTAAGTTAGGGCGATAACGCTCTCATTATGGATAAAAGTTGAGGAGTAGGCGAATCATGGAAAGAAAAAAACGTGCAAATAACGCGCGGATTAAACGGCATAAGCGTCTTCGTCGGAAAATTGCCGGAAGCGCGGATCGTCCTCGTTTATGTGTCTTTCGCAGTTTGAAGCATATTTATGCGCAACTCATTGATGATGAAAACGGACGCACCCTGGTTGGCGTGTCGAGTCTGAGCCCTGAGCTTAAAGAGACAGTGACTTATGGCGGAAATATTCAAGCAGCTCAAGAAGTCGGAAAGCTTATTGCCAAAAAGGCGCTCGATCAGGACATTACTCAGATTGTATTCGACCGCGGAGGCTACCAGTATCATGGCCGGGTGGCTGCGTTAGCGAAAGAAGTTCGTGAGAGCGGGATTAAATTTTAACGTATAGACGACGTGTAAGAGAAGGAGGGTACCTTGTCTAGGACTGATCTCAGAGAGACCGAACTTACCGATAAGGTGGTTCATATTAGCCGTGTAGCAAAAGTAGTGAAGGGCGGCCGGCGTTTTAGTTTCAGTGCGCTTGTTGTGGTCGGTGACGGCCGGGGGCGTGTGGGATATGGACTTGGAAAGGCAAAGGAAGTTCCCGAAGCGATTCGAAAAGGTATTGAAAAGGCTAAAAAAAGTCTGGTGAAAATTCCCTTGCGCAATACGACGATTCCACATCAGATTGTCGGGAAATATGGTGCTGGAAGTGTCTTGTTGAAACCTGCCGGGCCGGGAACAGGCGTGATTGCCGGTGGCCCGGTGCGTGCGGTCTTGGAAGTTGTTGGGGTTCAGGATATTTTAACGAAATGTCTCGGAACGAATAATCCCCACAATGTTGTCAAGGCGACCATGCAGGGCTTGCAAAGTTTAAAAGATCCAGCCGTGGTTGCCAAGCAGCGGAATCTTCCACTCGAAGAGATCGAATCTCGGATGGATTACTAGCCAGCCCTTGTTCGGAAAACGTTTGTGTGGAATGGGAAGGGAAAAAAGTATGAGTGTATTACGTATAACGTTAGTAAAGAGTTCGATCGGGGCTCCGAAAACACAGCGTAAAGTCTTGGCTGGGCTGGGGCTGCGGAAAATGAATTCTTCCGTTCTGAGAAAAAATACTCCTGAAATCCGGGGAATGATTTTTAAAGTGCAGCATTTGGTCACCGTGACCGACGTTGAGGAAGAATCTTGAAACAGGCTGAGGAAAAAACACGGGAGAATCATCCGTTCTGCTCGTGACGATATTCCACAATTGTGAGCGTACCAGTACTATGAAATTACATGAATTAACATACACAGAAGGTTCCAGGTCAAAGAAAAAACGTGTTGGGCGTGGGCCAGGCTCTGGTTGGGGGAAAACCGGCGGAAAAGGTCATAAGGGCCAAAAGGCGCGTTCTGGGTCCGGAATCCACCCCTGGTCTGAAGGTGGGCAGATGCCTTTGCAGCGTCGTCTGCCCAAGCGCGGATTCACGAATATTTTTAAGAAAGAATATGAGATTGTGAATGTGTGCTGTCTGGAAGAGAAGTTCGATGCAGGAACGGAAATTACACTCGAATTGCTCAAAGAGGCCAGACTGATCAATCGCCGAAAAGCAGTGAAAATTCTCGGAGAAGGAGAGTTGACAAAGCCATTTCATGTTCATGCACATGCGTTTAGCAAAAGTGCTGCAGAGAAGATTAAAGCAGTCGGTGGGGACGTGACCGTCGAGACAAAAGACGTGAAAAGCTCGTAATAATCTTGTTAGAGAGGGGACTAGAAACAGTGCTTCAGGTATTCCAAAACATATTCAAAATTCCGGAATTGAAACGGCGCATTTTAATTACGCTTGGGTTCCTGACCGTCTATCGCTTTGGTGCTCATATTCCTACTCCTGGGGTTGACGCTCAGGTCTTGTCGTCGATTTTCGAGTCGGCTCAGGGGACAGTGCTTGGCATGGTGGATCTTTTCACCGGAGGAGCCTTAAAGCGCCTGACTGTTTTTGCGCTTGGGATTATGCCGTATATCAGCGCATCCATTATTCTTCAACTGCTCACTGTGGTGGTTCCGTATCTTGAGCGTTTGGCAAAAGAAGGCGAGCAGGGACGGAAAAAGATTACCCAGTATACTCGTTACGGCACCGTTGTCCTGAGCGCTGTGCAGGCGCTTGGCATCAGCATTGGTCTGGAAAGTATGCAGGGCCCGGCCGGACTTCCTGTTGTTCCAAACCCTGGTTGGCCGTTCCGTCTAACAACGCTGATTACGCTTACTGCAGGAACTGCGTTTATTATGTGGCTTGGTGAGCAAATAACCGAACGCGGTATTGGCAATGGAATTTCATTAATTATCTTTGCTGGAATCGTGACCCGTCTTCCATCGGCTGTAGCAAGCACGATTCAGTCTGTTCAACGAGGAGATTTTGCGCTGTTTTCACTGCTCGGAATGCTGATTGTCATGGCGCTTGTCGTTGCAGCGGTAATTTTGATGCAGCAAGGGGTTCGGAAAATTCCGGTACAATATGCGAAACGTGTGGTCGGTCGTCGAATTTACGGAGGGCAGAGTACGCATATCCCCCTTAAAGTCAATACTGCCGGCGTGATTCCGGTGATTTTTGCCTCATCGATTATTGTGTTTCCGGCGACAGTGGCGAAATTTGTTGATAAGCCCTGGATGCAGGCGGTGGCTGAGCAATTGTCTCCGGGCCATGTGCTCTACACAGTCCTGTATGCGACATTAATCATTTTCTTTGCATATTTTTATACGGCGATTGTGTTTAATCCAACCGATTTAGCAGAGAATATGAAAAAATACGGTGGATATATTCCGGGAGTGCGTCCCGGGAAACGGACTGCCACGTATATTGATTCGGTCTTGACGAGAATCACGTTGGCTGGGGCGATCTTTCTGGCCTTAATTGCGATTCTCCCGCAGTTTCTCATTCAGTCTTTGAATGTTCCATTCTATTTTGGCGGAACGGCATTACTGATTGTCGTCGGTGTGGCCCTGGATACGATGCAGCAGATCGAATCGCATCTCCTCACACGCCACTATGAAGGTTTTATGAAAAAAGGGAAACTACGCGGACGACGATAAATACGGTGTTTGTTCTCTGGAACTTTTCGTCCTGAGAGCGAACGACTGGGACACTGCGAACAGAAAAGTTATGTCAAAAGAAGATGTTATCCAAGTTGAAGGAACGGTCATTGAGCCATTACCGAACGCAATGTTTAAGGTTGAGCTTGATAATGGGCATAAGGTCTTAGCTCATATATCGGGGAAAATGAGAAAGCATTTTATTCGAATTCTTCCAGGAGATAAAGTGTCGGTGGAATTATCCCCTTACGATCTCTCCCGAGGACGTATCACGTATCGGTATAAATAAGGTATACGCGCCCAGGTCGGCATTATGTCACAATCTGGAAGCTGTGTCGTGCGCGTGGAAAGGAAGAAGAAGGCTTAGTCGTTGCTTTGAGTGGATAGCAGTAAGGTAGGTACACACTATGAAAGTACGCGCATCAGTCAAGAAAATTTGCGATAAGTGTAGAATTATTAAACGAAAGGGGATCGTTCGGGTTATCTGTGAAAATCCTCGTCATAAACAACGGCAGGGGTAGCTTGTTTCTGAGCTGAAGTCGACGTGTTTTATGCTCTCACGCTTCCACTGTTGACTGTAATCATTTCAGATTTTTCAGATACTTTTTGCAGGAGGGTGTTCCTTGGCTAGAATTGCCGGCATTGATTTGCCAAAAAGTAAACGGATTGAAGTTGGATTAACCTATATCTTTGGCATTGGGCGGTCAACATCGTTGAAAATGTTGGCTCAGACAGGTATAGATCCCAATAAACGGGTGCACGAACTGTCAGATGAAGAGGTCAATTTGCTGCGAAGCCTCATTGTTGAAGATGAAGGCTTTCATGTAGAAGGCGATTTGCGGCGTGAAATTTCTCTGAATATCAAACGCCTGATGGACATCGGATGTTATCGTGGTCTGCGCCATCGACGTGGATTGCCTGTGCGCGGACAGCGGACGAAAACGAATTCGCGGACCCGTAAGGGGCCGAAACGAGGTATTGGCGGAAAGAAAAAGAGAAAATAATTGTGGGATTATTTGAGAATAACGCTGATTAACGTGAGCCTGCCGGCTGAGTTTTCGCGCATCGCCGCAAAATTTTAGTCTGCTGCCGCAACGTTCTGGAATTATAAGATGGCAAAAGGGCAAAAAAAAGGCGCCGTATCAAAAAAGAAACGGCGTGAGTTGTTGAATATCGACCGAGGCGTCGCACATGTTCAAAGCACATTTAATAACACGATTGTGACGATTAGTGATCTGAACGGGAATACGATTTCCTGGTCGAGCGCTGGTAGTATCGGATATAAAGGCTCCCGGAAAAATACGCCGTTCGCCGCGCAGATGGCTGCAAAAGAGTGCGGAAAAAAAGCGTTGGATCTCGGAATGCGGCAGGTGGAAGTGTATGTTAAAGGCCCTGGCGCCGGGCGTGAAGCCGCAATTCGGGCCTTGCAAGCTGTCGGACTGGATGTCAAGGCCATTAAAGATGTGACCCCAATTCCCCATAATGGCTGCCGCCCACCGAAGAGAAGACGTGTCTAGCTGCTGTATGGCATCCGGAAATAGAGAAGATTCTCCTGGATAAATACGATGGTGGAGGAACGTCACTGTCACGATATTCAGATTCTGTTTGCTGACACTGTCGAGTCGTTATATTCAGAGTAAGAGTTGTGTGAGAGAACGTAGTATGCTTCTGTCTTCATTCGTTCTCTTTTAACCTATACTAAGGACGCGAAGGTGTTTCATGCAACATTGGAAGGGAATTCAAAAATCAAAAAATCTAGAATGTGATCGAAATAGTTTGACTGGATCATACGGCAAGTTTTTCGCTGAACCGTTTGAACGAGGTTTCGGGACGACAGTAGGGCACTCCCTTCGTCGAATTCTGTTGTCTTCGCTTCATGGTGCCGCTGTGACAGGCCTTCTTGTCGAAGGGCTCTCAGATGAGTTTTCTTCGCTCCCAGGAGTGCATGAAGAAACGCAAGAACTGCTTTTAAATATTAAAGCACTCTGCTTCAAAGTGCTGGATAAGGACGTTCTGGGACAAGGGCTAAGCTGTCGGCTTGATGTGAAAAACTCTTCAGGACGGACTTTGGTGGTAACAGGGGCTGATATCCAGTGTGATGAAGATGTCGTCAAATTGTTGAATCCTGCGCTTCCGTTAGCAACGCTGGAAAAGCACAGCGAGCTGCATGCTGAACTTCGGCTGGAGTTGGGACGGGGCTATGTTCCTGCTGAAGCCTTCAGACTGAGACCAGAGCAGCCAGAGAATATGCTTTTTGTCGATGCCGTGTTCAGTCCGGTGACAAACGTTGAGTTCTTTGTTGAACCGACACGTATTGGCCGGCGAACCGATTTCGATAAGCTGACTCTGGAAGTGTCGACTGACGGCACAATTTCACCGGTTGAAGCGGTCGGTCATGGGGCCGGAATTCTTACTCGGCATTTAGACGGACTCATTACCTTTGAGGAAGAAATTGAAGAGGAGATCGTTGAACATGAAGAAGAGGAAACGGTCAACGAACATTTATTCCGCAGTGTCGATGAACTGGAATTATCGGTTCGCTCGAACAATTGCCTGAAGAATGCAGACATCAGCACGATTGGAGAGCTGGTACAGAAGACGGAAGCCGAGATGCTGAAAACGCGGAATTTTGGAAAAAAATCATTGAATGAGATTAAAGCGATCCTGACAGAAATGGGCTTGTCACTAGGGATGAAGCTTGAAAATTTTCCACAGCCTCCGCAAGATGATGATGCGGACGATATGTCATAAACGATTCACGGGTTATTAATTCGGAGAGATAGAGGGTTGATAAGGTCATGCGCCATAGAAAAGCGGGAAAAAAATTAAGCAGAAATGCCAGCCATCGAAGGGCTTTATTGAGAAATCTTGTGACGGAATTGCTTCGTCATGGCAGAATCAAAACAACGCTTGCCAGAGCCAAAGCTTTACGAAGCCCGGCAGAAAAAATGATTACCTTGGGGAAACGGGGTGATTTACACGCTCGACGTCAAGCGCTGTCTTACATTCAAAGCAAAGACGTTGTTCACGAACTGTTTGATACGATTGCTGCGAAATATACGGATCGACATGGAGGATATACACGTATCTTTAAGTTGGGGCAGCGCAAAGGTGATGCTGCTCCCATCGCGATTATCGAGCTCGTTGAAGACTAACAGGACGAAGTCGTAAATGATCTGAACAGAGGACTGCTTCCATTTGGAGCGCATCCTCTGTTGTCTGTCTGGACAGGCAGCCCTTCCTTATTTCCCTCCTTCCTCGTGAATTATTATGGGGATGTTTTAGTGTGTTTCGTCGGTGTTGATGGAATCAGCAGGTCGAGCGCTCTGCTGAGCAGATAAAGCAGGATAAACGCGATAACAAATACCATCCAGCCGAAAGATTCATGCAGGATGCCCTCAGCAAACTCTTTGCCCCAGTAATGTGCCATAATCCCAGTTACCGTAACCCGGATAATGTTCGTGATCACAGCGATTGGCAATGCAAAGATTGTAAGTATCCACTGTTTCAGACGCGATTCATACATAAGATAAGCAAAGAGAGAACTGAGTGCCAGCAACGCCATGATTGAGCGCATGCCGCTGCAAGCTTCTTCGACGGCTAGGGGCCCTGTAGAGACGTACAAGATATTGCCCTCACGGTATAGTGCGACCCCTGCCAGCGGAATGAGCTTTGCTGAAATAATCGACACGAATAACTGTAGTTGGAAGGCGATTCCTTTATAAATAATTGCCGGCACGGGAACCATGAACGCCAGAAAGACGATCGGAAACAGGAGCTCTCGAAAAAAGGCTTTTCCATAGAGGTACAGAACCAGACCTGCGATGACGATGACGAGAGAAAAGCGTCTTAAAAACCACTCGACCCCAATCGTGCCGACGACATACATGGCAAGCCCTGTCAGCAGAACCGGGAGACCAGACCAGCAAAGCTGCGGGGAAAGTCTGGCAAGCTTTTTTCGTTTAGTCCAGACAAGGTAGCCTGAGATAAAGGGTACGAGAAAGCCGTGGGAATAGTTGTCATCATGACTCCAGTCATAAAGAAACATATGAAAGGTTGGATAGTACAACAGGATCATCAGTAATGAAAGAACCAGCAATTGGCTCAATTGGGGATTCAAAAATCGTGTACGAGCTGTGTTCACGGATATAAGCCTCCTTTATAGAGTGTATAGAATATATACTGCGTAAAATGCTATTGCCATGCTGTTGATACTAGCTTTTTATGTGACGCGCATACTTATTTTTTGTTTAGAACTATAGTATATATGTATATGGGCTTCTGTCAATTCGAAAGTCCTGAAAAACTGATGGAGCCCCCATTTTTTCGCTTTTCTCTTGACAAATTTTGGGGACGCTTGTAAGCGTTGTGGGAGATTGGACAGCTTGAAGCAGATTGGATAATCGCTGGTGTCTGTGTCGAGATACCAGAGGAAAGTCCGAGCTCCACAGAGCAGGGTGCTGGGTAACACCCAGGCGGAGCGATCCGACGGAAAGTGCCACAGAAAATATACAGCCGATGGCCCTGAATCCAGGGAACAGGCAATGGTGAAAAGGCGGGGTAAGAGCCCACCGCGGGTCTGGTGACAGAGCTGGCAGGGTAAACCACACCTGGAGCAAGATCGAATAGAAAAGCGGATGAGGGTGGCTCGCCCGATGCTTTTGGGTTGATCGCTTGAGGTGATCGGTAACGATCATCCCAGATGAATGATTATCGTTCCGGCAACGGAAAACAGAACTCGGCTTACAGATTTGCTTCGACTGCTGAACTGATGATACGAGAAGAGGGGAGCGAGAAGATGAAAAAACGCTGTCTTTGGCTTGAAAGGGTAGTGCTGTGTCTCGTCATATTTGCATCTGTGGGACTGGCGCGGGAGCTTGCGGCGGAGGAACAAACAACCGGATGGTCGAAAGGAGTGAATCTGGGAAGCGCGTGGTGTTTAGACGGCTATCTGGCGACCGGACTGAGCGGAAGGGTTTTTGTAGAATATGCGCCGTATATTCCTGAAATCGGTGTGAAAATAACCGGAGGGTATCTTCGCTTTGTCGATGATGTCACGGCAGGGAAAGGCCTTTTCCGGGCTTCGGAAGAAGCGGTGTATGACAACTGGTATCTCACCGGAGGAATGGTGTATCGTTTTTCTCGGGCCAAAGTGGTGCCGTTTGTGACGGGAAACGTCGGTATCTACCGCTATCGAAAAGAAAAAATTCACGCCGGTGTTGGTCCGATTATCGATGGGGAACGGGGCAGTCCGTATACTGTTGTGACGATGCATGAAGGTTATGCCTTTGGAATCAACGGTGGTGGCGGAATTGAGGTCTTTCTTGGTCAAAAAACATCGCTGAGTCTTGAGAGCATCGTGCACTGCAGCTTTGGCGGAGAAAGTGATCAAATTGTCGATCTGACTGCTATGTTGCGGTTTTTGCCCTGAGAACGGTGAAAAAATGCAGGAGAACGTGAGCAAGCTTTTTCCTGTGCGAGCTTTCAAACGCCTGAGACAAAGAAAAGCTTGCCTGTCAAAAGAAAAAAGATCATTTTTTCCTTGCCAATTTTTTCTGAGTATTCTAAAGAGCTTTTCAGTTTTTTCTAGTCCCCAAACTTTCAGGAGTGCTTGATATGGATTGATACATTTTTTACGAACGAAGCAGGACTCGTCAGCGAACGATGTCGAGTCTTCCTTCGTTCTCCCACAGGCACGGGACAGACGTCGGCAGACAGAGCATGTACTTAGGGAGTGGGCACGTTGCCCACTTTTTTGTTTTCATGCGGGCTATTTTTTTGATGCAGAGCATACTACGCGTTCATTGCTGGAGGGGTGAGTCAGGCAATGGCTGGAAATTCTTCTATTTTAGAGTCTGTAAAAACACTTGTTGAGCCTATTATCAGAAGTCGGCAACTTGAGCTTGTTGATGTCGAATTCAAGCATGAAGGGCCTGCTAACTATTTACGCATTTTTATTGATAAGTCTGAGGGCGTCACTCTTGATGACTGTCAGGATGTCAGCCGGGAATGTGAACTTGTGCTGGATGTGGAGAACATTATTCAGACACAATATATTTTAGAAATTTCTTCTCCAGGCCTGGATCGCCCCCTGAAAAAGCTCGAAGACTATCTACGGTTTCAAGGGCATCTCGTAAAGATTAAGACATATCGCCCGATTGATGGGCAAAAGACGTTTTTGGGATATCTCCGGGGGGTCTCGGAGGAGGGGCGGGAAACGCCTTTAATGGTGATTCTTGCAACACAAGATGGTCAAGAGTATCATATCCCGTACGATATGATCGGCTCGGCTCGTTTGGAGGTGGAATTTTAGACGGATTAGCACTTTCTCTCAGGTGATGTGGCTGTTGCTAATCTGAACGTTCTATTTATTAGAAGTATTATGAATCGTGAATTAATTCAAATTCTGGAACAAGTCGCAAGAGAAAAAGGCTTGCCGGTAAAAGTTATTGTCGAGGCCGTGGTGACCGCGATTGAGCTGGCAGCGAAAAAACGTGATAAGTCGAGATTTGACGTGGAGTATGACGAAAATACAGGAACCCTTCACCTTTATGCCATTAAAGAAGTGGTGGAAGAGGTAGTGAATCCGAAACTCGAAATCGACCTCGAAAGCGCAAGGAAAATTAAAGCAAATGTGTCGCCTGGAGATGAAGTGTATCTTGAACGTGACATTTCCAATCTGGGGAGAATTTCGGCTCAGAAGGCCAAACAGATTATCAGTCAGAAAGTGAAAGAAGCCGAAAAGCTGAAAGTCTTTGAGCTGTACAAAGACCGTATCGGTGACCTGATTTTAGGAATCGTGCAACGTGTCGAGAATGGTGTTGTTGTCGAGTTGGGCACAGCAGAAGCGATTTTGCCGCGCCGCGAGCAGATCCCTGGAGAATTTTACAAACGCGGTGATAAAATTCGGGCCTATATCCTGGATGTGAAAATGAGTAGCTCCGGTAAGTGGCCGCAGATTATCCTTTCAAGAACCTGTGATGACTTTTTGTACCGCTTGTTCGAAATTGAGGTTCCCGAAATTGCCGATGGGATTGTCGAGCTGGTCAGCGTTGCAAGAGAACCTGGCGCCAGAGCTAAAATCGGGGTTCGTTCATTCGATCGAAATGTCGATCCGGTCGGGGCCTGTGTCGGTATGCGGGGAGCGAGGATTCAGTCAATCGTGCGGGAACTGCGTGGCGAGAAAATCGATATTATCGAATGGAGTGACGATCCGGCGACCTTGGTCTCGCGGGCGATTACTCCGGCCAGTGTTCAGCATGCGTCGGTATATCCTGATGAAAAAACGATCGATATCGTCGTTGCTGATGATGAATTAGCCCTGGCAATTGGCAAAAAAGGACAAAACGCTCGTCTCGCAGTACGCTTGACCCAATGGAAAATCAATATCCTCAGTGAGGCTGAACGGAGAACTGCCGTTCAAGAATCCTTTGACATGGCGCTTGCCGAAGCGGATTTTCCCGATACCGGCGAGGCTGGTGAAAACGAGCAAGCCAGTGAACGGTTCGACAGCTCTGAGTCCTGTGATGCTGCAGAGGAAGACGCGTATGAAGAGGACGATGAGTCGATTGACGCCGATGATGAGGGACATGACGAGAAATTAGATGATGAGGGCGATGAACTCTCGGAGGGGGAAGGGCTTGAAGACGGTGGAATGGATGACGCTTATGATGGTGCGGATGAGGAAAACGAGCTGTATTTCTTGCCCGGGATTGAAGACGACGTGGTCGAGCATCTTCTCGAATCGGGTTTTTCTTCGATTGAAGAGATTGTTGACAGTTCTGTCGATGATTTGATCTCTTCGGGCATCGATGGACATGTCGCGCGGAAACTGTTAGACGTCGCAGTACAGTTTTTAGACGCGTCTGAATCCTCAAGCCAAAATCTTGGAGGTGCTAAGGGATGAGTCGTGGAAATAGAATATATGACTTGGCGCATAAATTAGACGTACCAAGCCGAGAGTTACTAACGTTTTTAAAAGCACGCGGGGTTGAAGTCAAAAGTCATATGAGTTCCATCGATGACAAGACGGCAGAGTCGCTCATGGGGCATTTCAGCAAGAAGGAAAAAGCTCCTTCAGAAAAAACATCTCCGGCGGCAGCAGCTCCTGAAAAGAAGGCAGGTTCTCGTTCGTTTATCCCTTCAAGGCGTCGAAGTAAAAGACGGCATGAAGTCTCGAAAAAACTGGTGGTTGAAAAGGTTCGAGCAGCTGAAACACGGGCGGCGGCAACAGCGAAACAGACTCTGTCGGAAGGGCCGACTGAAGCGAAGCCTGCAGCGCCTTCGAGTGTTAAAGCGACTGAAAAAAGACGATCAGCCTCTGCAGTGAAAACTCTTGGTGACGGCAGCCCGGCTGAGACCAAAAAGGCAGCTCGTGAAGCCCAACGACCGACTGCCGGGCGTAAACGCAAGCCGGACCAGACTCTGCGTGCGACGGTTCAGAGGCGTCGACCTCCTGCTCAGGAAAAAACCCGTTCAGATGAAAGGCCGACGAGGCGACCGGGACAAGGGCAGAAGAGCGCACAGCCCGAGAAAGCCTCGCAGGCTAAAGAGCAGCTTGAACGCAACGGGCGCGTGAAGCAGAGGACTGCTGATGACGCCGGTCGTCGCAGGGACACGCGGCAGTATGTCTATCGAAGTGATGAGAGCGGAGCATTTACAGGAAAGAGTGCTGGCTCTCCGGACAAGAAAAAAGCGGATGAAAAGCCGCGCCGTCGAAAAGTTCCGGCTGGCAAACGTCAGGTCCAAGCCGCTGAAAACGATCTTGCTGGCAGCAGGAGCGGCGCTAAAAAGAAAGCAGCTTCTTCCCGCAAGGCCGGTGATAGTGTGTTTCAACGCTCGAAACCCAGACCAAAACCTGGAAGACGTCAAAAGAAAAAACCGGTGAAGCCGTCTGCAGCGCACACTGCAGAGACGGCCGTCAAAGCTTCTGTCGTTGCGGAACTGCCTAAAGTTCTCGAAATTCCTGAAGTGATCATGGTAAAAGAGTTGGCGGCCAAGATGAATATGCCGCCCGCCAGGATTATTCAGCATTTGATGACCATGGGATTTATGCCGAATGTGAATCAGGTACTCGAGCCAGAGGCCGCGAAATCGATTGCTGAACATTTTGAGTTTGAAGTAAAAACGGTTTCCGTTGAGGAAGAAGCTGAGTTCAAGGAAGAGGTGGTTGATGAATCACGCTTGAAACACCGACCCCCGGTTGTTACAATTATGGGGCACGTCGATCATGGCAAAACAACGTTGTTGGACGCCATTCGTGAATCAAAAATTACTGAGTCCGAGTTTGGCGGGATTACCCAGCATATCGGAGCCTATGCCGTTGAAGTCAATGGTGAGAAAATTGTATTTCTCGATACTCCGGGCCATGAAGCATTCACAGCAATGCGCGCCCGAGGGGCAAAAGTGACTGATGAAGTTGTGCTCGTAGTGGCGGCTGACGATGGAATTATGCCGCAAACCATTGAAGCAATTGATCATGCCCGCGATGCCGGTGTCCCGATCATTATCGCAATTAATAAGATCGATACCCCGGGGGCAAATCCGGATCGCGTTATGCAGGAATTGACCAAGTACGGCTTGACACCCGAGGATTGGGGAGGAGAAACGATTTGTGTTCGTGTCTCGGCAAAAGAGAAAACCAATCTGGATGATCTGCTCGAAATGATTCTTCTGCAGGCAGAGATGCTTGAACTGAAAGCTGATCCCGATAGAGCCGCCAGGGGCGTCATTGTCGAAGCCTTACTGGATAAAGGGAGAGGCCCGGTTGCGACTGTCCTGGTTCAAGGGGGAACTTTGCGCGTTGGGGATCCTTTTGTGGTGGGACAATTCTATGGAAAAGTCCGGGCAATGCTGGACGATCGCGGTAAAAAAGTCGAGGATGCCGGCCCTGCCACCCCGGTCGAGGTGCTCGGTCTGTCGGGTGTCCCCACTGCCGGTGATCTCTTCACGGTCGTGGGCAGCGACCGTGAGGCCCGACAAGTGTCGGCGTCGCGCCAGGAGCAGCAACAAAAACTCGAATTTTCAAAAACTGCGAAAATTACGCTCGAAGGGCTGCATCAGAAGATCAAAGAGGGGGAAACGCAGGAATTGCGTATTGTCATTAAAGCCGACGTGCATGGATCTGTGGAGGCCTTGAAAGACGCCCTGGAACGGCTGAGCACAGAACAAGTCCGCTTGCAGGCGATTCATGGTGGTGTCGGCGCAATTAATGAATCCGACGTGATGCTGGCTTCGGCATCAAATGCTATCGTACTCGGTTTTAACGTGCGCCCTGTGGCAAAAGCCCAGGAAATGGCTGAAAAGGAACAAATCGACGTTCGACTCTATACTGTGATTTATCACGCCATCGACGATGTAAAAAAAGCGATGGAAGGCTTACTGGAACCGAAATATAATGAGGTCCTGGTCGGTCAGGCCCAGGTTCAGGCGATTTTTAATTTACCGAAAGGCGGGAAAGTCGCAGGATGCCGCGTGACAGATGGCAAGATTCAACGTCATGCCGTTGTGCGTCTGCTTCGAGACAGGCAGGAGCTGTTTAAAGGCAGCCTTGCGTCGCTGCGCCGCGTTAAAGATGATGTGAAAGAAGTGATGACCGGCTATGAATGTGGTATTCGCCTGGAAAATTATAATGATGTCCGGGAAGGCGATATTATTGAGGCTTATACGCTTGAAAAGATTACGATGACCCTGGAAGAGGCTGCTGCACAGAAACACTAGGGTGCTGCGGCAGCTCTCGTCAACGTCGATGCTCAGTCTTGAACAGTGCGTGAGTTCATCGAGCGCTGAGAGGTGAATCCCGATCGTTATGGTTGTCGGAGTGTGCACAATTGAATTATATCTTCCTGATAATCATTCGTTGAAAGGCAAACGTCAAGTGGTGAACAGTTTGAAGGGAAAACTTCAACACCGCTTTAATATTTCTATTGCGGAAGTCGATCATTTAGATGTCTGGCAACGAGCGACGCTGGGGGTGTGTGCCGTCAGCAACGAACAAGTCCATCTTGACTCTATGCTGAATAAGATGATTCACTATATCGAAAATTCAAGTTTTGCTGCTTATTTTATGGATTATACTCTGGAGTTTATCTGAGTGATGGAATGACGGGATGCCGGAGCCGCGTCGAGCGCGCACTGCAACCCCTTCTCCTCCAGCACACTGCTTTTTAGGCAAGCTGAACGATGAAATCATACAAACGCGCGGATCGGGTGAAACAGCTTCTCCATCAAGAGATCAGTCGGCTCCTTCAGACCGAGATGAAAGACCCTCGCGTCCAGTTTGTGACCGTCACGAATCTCAGTCTGTCCGTCGATTTACAGGAGGCCAAAGTCTATGTTTCTTGTCTTGACAGTGGCCGCAGTCGTGAGGACATGCTGGCTGGTTTACAACGGGCTTCCGGTTATCTTAGGGGTGAACTCGGTCGAAGGCTTAAGCTGAAATATATCCCGAGACTTGAATTCGTTTTTGATGATTCTCTTGATAAGCAGGAGCGTATTTTGAATCTACTGGACCAGATTCATGAAGAAGACGGTTGTGAGGATACGTCCGATCCTGTGTGAGAGGCTCCTGGAAAATGGGAAAGGAGAATGAGCTGATCGGGCTGATCAAGGATTGAGGATGCTTAGTAGAAGATCGTCCTTGTACGATGATAGGGCTTCTCCCGGACCGCATCATCTTGTCCGAGGCTCCAGAGCCACCAATCGAGCTTGAACGAGGGAACGGAATCATGTCCATTGGACAACTCTTGCCGCATGAGCTCGACAGCCTGGATGGTCGCGGCCCGAATTTCTACTTCTTCCCGGCTCCCCGGACTGCATGGAAGATAATTATCGACGATATGCGTTAAATGGCGATCGTATTCCAGCACATGGTAATGGCGCAGGACTTGAGGAAGCTTATAATCGGCGAAAATCGTAAGCTGATTGAGATCGTGAAACGCTCCATATCCCTCTCCCTCAAAGGCTCCATTAATATCTGCAGCAAGGAGTTGAGCGCGTTTATATAAAAAGATCGTTTTGTTCTCATAGAGGGCAATGTCGTTGAACGAGGGGAAATGAGCGACGACGTCCTTGACGAGTTCTACCGCGCTCTGTCCGGCTCGTTGAAGTACATTCACAAAGCTTCCGTCATATTCCTCAAGAAGCACCCGGCCGACTTCACGCAGGTTATCAACACGTTTTTGGAAGAGTGGGATGCGCTGTCTTCCCCGGAAGATTTTTTCAACACTTTTAGACGATACAGTCGAGAGAAATTCAGCGTTTGTCAGCGGGACCCCCTCTTCCATCGCTCGTCTTAGGGCTGCAGCCAGGGCCCAATAACCGGAGAGTCGTTCGCCGTGATACTCAATACTCCATTTTTCCTGACCAGCGTCCTCCCAGAAACAAAAATTTAAGGCATCCAGCACAAAAATCCAGTCGGGATCAGCCAGATGGAGATCGGGTGTCCAGCTTTGTCTGACAATGCCTCGCAGGAGCATCTGGTGAATAGCGTCCTTATTGATTGTGACATGTCGACTATGTTCGGTCACGTAGCGCGTTGATTCTAATACGGGGAGTGTCGCTTGTGCCATATAATACCATTTTCCTTACGATGCAGGCGTAGTATCTATAATTCGGAGCCTAGGATCTGCTTTTTTTCATAAGACGGAAATCCTATCGGTGTTCTGCTCTGTCAGGCAAAGATTCATACGATATCGATCTGTTCAGGCACTACGTTCCGAGTCGATCATTCAGGTCAAGGGGAAAAATGCGAAAAAATAGTTTTTTATGTTCTGACGGCCTTCTGTTCTACAAGCGCTTCAATCTGATCGATCGTGCGATGCATGCGTTGCAGTGTCAACTCAAAGGCTTCTGATGACAGCGGTTCGATGCCGGCTTTTCGAATCAGATCGATCGGATACGCTGACGCTCCGCTTTTGAGGAGCGTGAGATAGTTCTCGACAGCTTGCGCGTCTCTCCGCTGCACTTTTTCCGCCAGGGCCGTTGAATAAATCAGCGATGTCGCGTATTGAAACACGTAAAAATTGTAGTAGAAATGGGGAATAAACGCCCATTCAAAGCGCACGTAGTCGTCAACAAGACAGATGCCCTGATCGTGTCCGTAATACCGCTTTGTCAAATCGTCGTAGACCGCGCTCAAAGATTCCCCGCTCAGAGCGTCTCCTGCTTCAATTTTTTTATGAATGTCCCATTCGAATTCTGCAAACTGGGCTTGTCGGAAGATTGTTCCCCGCAAGCTGTCGAGATAATGTCCCAAAAGAAAGAGCTTCTCGTCCTGCGTTGCCGCGTGGGCGATCAAATAGTCGTGTAAGAGATTTTCATTAAAGGTCGAAGCGATTTCCGCCACAAAGATCGAATAATTCGCTTTTGCAAAGGGTTGCGAGCTGTTGGAAAAATAACTGTGCATCGTGTGGCCGATTTCATGTATGAGCGTGCTGAGGGAGTCGTAATTGCCGTTCCAGTTCATTAAAATATAGGGATGTTCGTCGTAGGCTGCTCCGTTGGAATACGCGCCACTGCGTTTGCCGGGCGTTGGCAGGTAATCGATCCAGCGCTGCTGGAATCCGGTGCGCAAGGGGTGGAGATATTCTTCACCCAAGGGCTGTAAGGACTCCAGGATTCGTTGCTGCCCCTCTTCAATGCTGTACGTCAGTTCAAGATCTTTGACGATTGAAGCGTACAAATCGTAATAATGCAGTTCGTCAAGTCCAAGCATCCGGCGTCTCAGATCGAGAGCGCGGTGCAGGCTCGGCAAACTGCGGTGAATTTGCGCGATCAGATTTTCATAGACTGAGACTGGAATATTGTCACTGCTCAGCGAGGCTTCCAGGCAGGAAGCGTATTTTCTATTTTTAGCATGGAAATAGTCGCTTTTCAGTTTTGCGATCAAATTCGCCCCAAAAGTATTTTTAAATTTGCCGTGCGCCTCAAGAAAGCGCTGCATGACCTGCTGCCGGTCTTCTCGTACAGGCGATGTGCGACGTTTTGTATATTGAGGTGCTGTCAACGTCACGCGCTCTCCTGTTGACAACGTGATATCTGGAAAAGGAAATTCAGCATTGCTGAAAATACGAAAGACATTTTCCGCTGCGTGCATAAGATCTGCTGCACTTGCCATGAGCGTTTCTTCCGCTTCGGACAGCGTGTGTTGGCGCATACGTTGAATATCCTGTAAAAACATGCTGAATTCTTCTAATGCCGGGATGCTTTCAGCAAAGCTGCGCAGTGTTTCAGGAGCCACAGCGCTGAGTTCGGTCACGAGAAAAGCCGTTTTTTCGCCAAACAGCGTACTGAATGCCTGAAGCTCCTGCATCAGTTCCTGGTGGGCCGCAACACGTAAATCTTGATCCGAGAGCTGATGCGCGTAACTGTGGAGTTTGTAGAACGCCTTAGTGATCTCAAAATAGAGTGTCAGCGCTGCGAACAGGTTGTCGGCTCCCTGCGCCAGAGTTCCTTTGTAGTCCATAAGAGCGTTGATCCGGGGAAGAAGAGTTTCTTTATGACGTCTCCACGTCTCGATGTCGGCATATAAATCTTCCAGATTCCAGCGATAACACGCGTCAATCTGTTCACGCGTGATGTCAGCAGCGGGGCCTGTATGCCGGGATTCATCGTTCAAATGTGTGGGGGGGACAGCTGTTCTTAAACACGGATAATACATGTGTCAGTCTCCTTTCAGTGATTCGTATGCCTGCACAGCATATGAGAGGCCATGGGATTGTGTTTTCAGAATAGCCCTCAACCTTTGCGTGTGATGTCAAGCAGATTTTTCCAGGAGAAAAACGCCTTCTGCCATTTTTGAGTGATTTGCTTCTTGACTTTTCTTCAAAAAGAAGTGTAACATCGTGTATTGATTGAAGATAGAAGACAGAAATGCTGACAGAGACGGCATTTTCGGACATATACAGAAACAGGAGGAGAGTGAAGATATGGCTGTATTGGGGTCATCCATGCCGCGCACCGCGGACGTCTATAAAGCCAAAGAGGAAATCGAGCATCTGAAACTGAGGAGGAGCCGAGGGTTGTCTCCGGAAGCACGTGAAGAACGGGAGCAGGTCTTAAAAAAGGCCATTCAGAGCCGGAATAAGTTGCAGCGACGGATGAATCTTTCTCAATTGCTGGGATCCCTGGTGGTGATTTCCGCCGTATTGGCGATTGTCAGGGCCCTGCCGGAGGGCATGACTTCGCCGCTTGCACAACATTCACCGGTGGCGGGAATTTTAGGAAGTTTCGCCTGGCTTTTGCAGGCCCCGGAAGCGGCGAAGGGGCTTAGCGGAGATTTTGCCGCTTTGCTGGCACCGTTCATGGCGGTTTCCTTCGCGATCGAGCGAGTGCTGGAAACCGGTTTTAACTGGTTCGAACATTCCTCACGGGTGCTTGCCGATGTTTTGGTTGCACCGCGTGAGAGCCTCGATTGGATTGGACGTGAGTATCAGGAAGCCTATGAGGCCACGAAAGACGCTGCAATGGCGATTGGCATTGAGACCAATCCGGAACGCCTGGAAATCATGAATGCTGCCGAAGAGCGCCTGGCGAAAGCTGAAGCCCGTCTGCGAAGCTGGATGAATGCTCCGGAATACATTGTCTGGAAAAAAGCCCTGTCGATCTGGTTTGGTCTTCTGGTCGGTCTTATGATTGCCGTCATCGGCGATCTCGGAATGTTGCGCTATATTGGAATCACGACGCCGCGTATCGTCGATATGATGGTGACCGGATTGCTTCTGGGGGCCGGACCCGGACCGATGCACGATCTGATCGGTATGCTGCAAAGCAGCAAAGAAGTCATCGGAAGTTTGGCCGAACTGGCAAAAGGCAAAGCCGTCCGCGAAGCTGCCGAAGCCTTGCAGCGCGAAACCGATGCCCTGCAGAAACAGCAACGCCGCCGGGACAGTCACTGAACACAATCGACACATTTTCCCGTCAATGTTTGTGGTCTTTTGCCGCCCGTCGTTTCGGGCTTGGCAGCGTGAAACACGAAACGGGACTGAGCAGTGCTTCAGCACGAATCGTGCGAAAACAGCGTGTCGGAGAATTTTAGTATACTTCCAGGTAGCGGTCGAGTTCCCATTGCGACACGTTCAGACAATATTGATCCCATTCAATCTGTTTGGCTTCGATAAATTTTGTGTAGGTGTGTTCGCCCAGTGTCTCTTTGACGAGCGTGCTGTCTTTCATGGCAGCAATGGCTTCGCCTAAGCTGGCCGGCAGCGTGGCAATATTCTTTTTCTTCAAATCGGCGGTGCTGTATTCAAACAAATCTTCTTCCACCGGCGCTGGAGGAATCGTTTTGGCTGTAATGCCGTTTAGACCGGCTTTCAGCATCAGCGCGAAGGCAAGATAGGGGTTGCAGGTTGGGTCCGGGCAGCGCAATTCGCAGCGTGTGGCTTTGGATTTGCCTTTGGAGTATCTCGGGATTCGTACCAGGGCAGAGCGATTGTGACGTGCCCAGCTCAGATAGACGGGCGCTTCGTAGCCGGGAACCAGTCGTTTGTACGAATTGACGGTCGGGTTTGTAACCGCGCAGATGCCCAGCATGTGCTGCAGGATGCCGCCGATAAAATAGGTTGCCGTATCGGAGAGCATATATTCAGCGTGCTCGTCGAAGAAGATGTTGTTGTCATCCTGATCGAAGAGGCTCATGTGCGTGTGCATTCCCGATCCGCTGACGCCGGCGATCGGTTTTGGGATAAACGTGGCATGCAGACCGTGTTTCTGCGCGATCGCTTTTAAGACAAAGCGCAGAGTCACAGAATGATCGGCTGTCTTGAGCGCATAATCATAACGGAAATCGATTTCGTGCTGCCCGTCCGCCACTTCGTGGTGCAGCGCTTCCACATAAATGCCGAATTGGGACAATGCTTCGTGCATTTCGCTGCGGATGTTGATCGCTTTATCCATCGTCAAATCGAAATAACCGGCTTTATCATGCGGCAAGGCTTCCAGTCGCCCGTTCTCTTTTTTAAACAGGAAGAATTCCAGTTCCGGCCCGGTCTTGAACACATAGCCCAGCTTTTCAGCTTCAGCCAGGGCTTTTTTCAGAATATATCGCGGGTCGCCCTCGAAGGGGTTGCCGTCATGCGTGCAGACATCGCAGATGAAACGCGCTGTGTTGCCGTACGCTGTTGTCAGCCATGGAATCACAGCATAAGTGTCGACATCGGGTTTCAGGAACATGTCGCTTTCATGAATACGCGTGAAGCCTTCAATAGAAGATCCGTCAAACCAGGTGCCATCTTCCAGTGAGCCTCTCAACTGGCCGACGGGAATCGTCAAACTTTTGACGACACCGAGGATATCGATGAATTGTAACTGGACAAACTTGACCTTATCGTGTTCTACTCGATCCAGAATATTTTTTTTTTCTTGTTCCAGAATATCTGTCATAATCGTGTCGTATCGTTCGGTAAGCAGTCAGTGTCCGGGAACCGGATGCTTACGGATTTGCAGTTTTTAAAAGGAGTCACGTCTTTTCAGATCTGAATTCGACATTTGGGTCTAATGGAAAAACCGGGCGCCGCAGCCTCTGGTATTCAAGGTGTTCCAGCACTTCATGGCTGGCTCCGAGGCTGAGGGCCAAGATTGAGCGGGCAGCGATGCGCTTAAAAGGATCGGTTAAATAGCCCAGCTTGACGATCACAAATTTTCGTTCTTCCGGCTCAAGCCCTAAAATTCTCATAACCGAGGGATCAACAAAGCCAATGTGTTTGGACGTGAGAATGATGTCGAGCGTGTCACAGGCTGCATGGACCAGATCAGCCTGGTAAACTCCCCAGTTGCGCACGACATTCTGCACTGTGACCTTCAGGGGAAGTGGCTTGCCTCCCCGCGTTTCAAATCGGCCTCCTAAGAGAATATCGACTTCCGCGCCTGTTTTCTCCAGGCACGCTTCAACAGAGTCAGGGTCGTAAAAACCGGCATAGAGAATCCGCGAGTGCTGGGCGGTTCTTTCGGGAGAATTCAGTACAGCTCGCAACAGATCTGTCGAATCGCCAGCAGCCCCGGCAGTGGGGTTGTCTCCGGAGTCGGAGAGGAAGGTCGGATACGCTGTCGAAGCAAACATCGCGCGAAGCGCATCATCCACGGCGTAGGTTTCTGTATGAAAACGAAAATGCCGGCGGACGGCCCAGAATTCTTCGGCAAGCTGCCTGACAAGATCGTCGGCGTTCTTGCGATCGCCAGCCGTGACCACCAGCGGAAAAACACCGTTGTCTTCCGTATCGGCCCAGGGAAATCCTAAAAAGTAGGAGGCTGCTAAAACATTCGGCTCTTGTTCCAATTCTCGTAAACGCGCAATTCTCGCGTCCATCGGGGGGACGCTCGTTTCTGATTTTTCGCCGGCGATCAACATGGGAATGCGCTGCGTGGACATCGTGAGCGGAATGCCAGTTTTCAGGGTAAAATGCGTAAGCTCGGCAGCCTGCGCTCCAGTCTCGTAGGTGTCGGTGTGCGGGGCACATTTATACCCGACAAACGCTGTGGCGTTCGCCATCATTGTGTCTGTGATGGTAGCGTGCATGTCTAGGGCGGCGACAATTGGAATTGTCGGGAATTTGCAGCGCAGCAGCTCCAGGATGTCTCCTTCAGCATCGCCGATCTCTTCGACGCGCATCGATCCGTGCAGGGCAAGGGTGATTGCATCGATCCCATCCTGCGTTTGAATCATCTCCCAAAGTTCACGGCGTATTTTGAGATAGAACTCTTTACTCACCACGCCGTTCGGCACGGCGCGGGCGAAGAGGGTGGGGTGAACGTGGTAGCCTTCAAAGGATTGCAGCGTGGAAATAACGCCATTGATTGAGCCGTAATGTTGTTGCTGGGAGAATATCTCATCCCCGCGCAGCACGACAAAATCGTCTTCAGTCGTGATGATCGGGCTGAAGGTATTGGATTCATGATGAAAGCCGGCAACAAGTATGTTCATAAGGGGTCGGGGGGTCAGCCTCGAATCTGTTTAATCGCAGCCGCGTCGGTGATACTGCGGCTATATTCTGGCAGATGAAGGATGCCTCCCATGTAAATATGCTTGACACGGTACGTCATGGCGCTGTCGTCGTGCCGATCGATCAGGACATGAAATTCCTTTGCACCGCTTCGGCGTCTCACTTTTTCCATGTTGCGCTCGGTAATTCCGCAGCCGGGCATGATAATGATTCGTTCGCCGGCACGTTTGACAAGTTCGGCAATCGTGTCCAGCCCTTCCGGAACAGTCGCCTCCTGCCCGGACGTCAGAATGCGATCGGCCCCGGTAGAAATCACGTCTTCCAGCCCTTCCCAGGGATCGCGGCACACATCGAACGCCCGGTGGAAGGTCACGTTCATGGGCCGCGCCGCTTCGACCAAACGGGCGCAGCGTTCGATATCTACGCGGCCGTCCGGTGTGAGTATTCCGATGACTACGCCGTCAGCACCTAAATTTTTCGCGGTTTCAATATCAAACGTCATACTGTCGTATTCATCGTCGGAATAGCAGAAATCCCCGCCTCTGGGACGGATGATGACCTGTAAGCCGATATCGATCTTTTTTCTCACTGTAGCGATCATGCCGGCGCTGGGGGTTGTTCCTCCTTCAAAAAGGTTATCGCAGAGTTCTACCCGGTCAGCACCGCCTTTCTGGGCCTCAACCGCGGAATGAATCGAATCAAGACAGACTTCAATTGTCAGTGTATCCATAGTGTTTTTGAGTAATTTTCCATCGCAAAGACGCTAGAATCACGAGCTTTCGCTACAGGCTTATCTGTGTGCTCTGCGTCTTTGTGCTGAAACGACAAAGAGGGTTCTCTTGTATAATGTTATTCCTTTAAGGCGCCTTCGCCAAAGCCTTTAATCACCAGATTGTGAGCGAAAAAATAAAACACGATCATCGGGAGCGTACCGATGACGAGAGCGGCGAATTGCATGCCGTAATTTACGTTCAAGCGTCCGGCGAATGAATTGATTGCCACCGGCAGACTGCGCATATGTTCACCGGATGTGAGCACGAAGACCAGAATGAATTCATTCCAGTTTCGTAAAAACGTCAAGACCGAGATGGTCGCCAGCACCGGCGAAGAAATGATGAGGATAATTTGCCAGAACATCTGGATGTAGCCGGCTCCATCGATGACCGCCGCTTCGATCAGTGAATCGGGAATCCCTTTCATGTACGAACATGCCAGGAGAATCGCCATCGGCAGACCAAAAGCGATATAGGGCAAAATGACCCCCAGGCGTGTATTATACAGGCCAACATTGGTCTCCAGAATAAACAGAGGCGCGATGACGGAATTCACTGTAATCAGGAGGCCCATTGTAAACACGGAGTAATAGACCTTTGCGCTTTTATAGCCGAACTTGGTTAAGGCAAAACCCGCTGCCAGGGACAAAAGAACTGTGGCGGATGTCCCCACTCCGGTATAAATCAGACTGTTGATCGCCGACATGCCCATGTTGCCGTTTGTCCAGGCATCGACGTAATTTCTGACGGTCGGGGCTTTCGGCAGACCGAGCGGATGCAGCATGATCTCGCCCTGCAGCTTGAACGATGAGTACAGCATCCAGAGTAAGGGCCATAAGGTAATCAGAGTAAAACAAAGTAAAAACAGATAGATGACGAACTGCCATTTTCCGGCAATACGGGCTTCTTTCACGAGTCACGTTCTCCTAATCGTATTTTCGTTGATAGCGGCCGTAAATTCCACGGGCAAGACTGATAAGCCCCACGCTCAAGACCACGATAATGACTGAGATGGCGCTGCCGTAGCCATAGTTGCTATAAGTAAACGTGTGTTTATACAAGTAGATGGACATGACATTGGTGTAATCTACGGGACCGCCTCCGGTCATGGCAAAGATGAGATCGAAACTTTTCAGACTGCCGGAAATCGCAAAAATCGAGCTGGTGAAGATCACGTTCGCCAGAGAGGGAACGACGATTTTCAATAAGAGTGTCATCTCCGAGGCCCCGTCCATTTTCGCGGCCTCCAACATGGATTTTGGTAGCCGCTGCATATTTGCCAGAAACATGACCATGTAGAGACTGGTATGCATCCAGAGCAAGACAAAAAGAATGGGAATCATCGCGAGATAGGGATGCTCTGTAATCCGCAGCACATAATCCGGATCGTTTGTCAGGTAGCGGATGAGGCTGGTATAAATCCCCACCGGCGAAAAAATTCTGTTCCAGAGCAGGGCAACAACGACAGCAGAGATGGTGATCGGCATGAAAATCATCATCTCAAAAAATTTTCCGGCTTTCACCAGCTTCCGGTATAAAATATAGCCGAGCACAATCCCAAGGGGAATCTGTCCGAAGACCGAAATCAGCATGATCTGAACGTTATTCCAGAGGGCCTTCAGAAAAAGCGGATCGTGGAACATTTTGATGTAATTGTCGAACCCAACAAAGCCGACCAGCCGAAAATATTTCCACTTGGTAAAGGACAGCACCGTGCTCAATCCGATCGGAAAGATAATGATCGCCAGGTAGAGCAGCAACGCAGGCAGTAAGAGCAGATAGTAACTCTGTTTTTTATAGGCGGTTTCTACCATAGAAGATTTGGAGCGCTGAACTACTCAAGTTCTTGCAGCAGTTCAGCACTTTGCTGCGATGATTATTTCATGCGATTGCTGTCATTTTCCGCGACCCAGGCTTCATAACGTTCAGCGACCTGCTGCGGTGTGAGCTGTCCGAACATCATCGCCTGAATGTCAGGATTCAAGACGCCCATGCCTTCGGGATCCATTTTTGCATCAATGATATAGCCCATCGGATGGCTGATCGAGAATTCTGCATATGCTTTCTGCAATTTCGGCATCTCGATCGTGCTGTAATCAAGCTTATAGGTCGGAATTTCTCCATTCGCGACTCTGATGGCTGAGCCTTCCTGCCCTGCGTAAAAGGAGATAAATTCCCATGCGGCGTCGGCCTTTGGTGTCCCTTCGATCGCGGCACTGATACCGAAACCTTCCGAAGGCACAGCCGCGCTTGAGTTGGGGGAGACTTCGCCTTCAATGGCGGGAAAGACGCCCATGTAGATCGCATCCTGCTGTTCAGGAGGCAGTTCAGAGATCATTGCCGAGGTTCTCCAGCCGGCATCGATCAGATAAACGGATTTTTGTTGATAAAATTCCTGGTCAGCTTCAGTATTGGACATCTGATTCACACCTGGGGAGAAGACATTCTTTTTCACCATTTCATCAACAATTTCAAGCGCTCTGACAAAGGGGTTATCTGTAAATTTGGCTTCTCCGGACATGGCCTTATTAAACCACTCCTTGCCTCCTAATCGGTCGACCAGGGCGCTCAACAGCCAGGAATTCACGACCCATTGATCTTTATTGCCCATCGACACTGGATAGTAGCCTGCGGCGCGGATCGGTTCGACCTGATCCAGCAGTTCCTGATAGGTTTTCGGGAATTCCAGTCCTAATTTTTTCAGAAGCGCAGTGTTGGCGTACATGACATGGCAAACCGCCATAGAGGGCGGAATCGTGTAGATTTCTCCGTTCGGTCCCTGCGGTTCCCAGGCGGCCGGATTGTACTGCGATTTAAAATCGTCGCTGAGATAGGGGCGTAAATCCATCACCATGCCGGTTTCCGTGATGTAGGCCGTGCGTTTGCCAACGTAGGTCGTGACGACGTCGGGAATCTGCCGTGAGGCCGCCATTGCCTGAAATTTTTGATGAAATGCTTCGCCCGTTGCATACTCGTGCGCGAACGTAATCTCCGGGTGCGCTGCCTCAAACGCTTTGATGGTTTCATTATACCCGGCGGATTGCGAATTCGCCGGATCGATTTGCAAATAGGTGCTTAAGGTCAGCTCTTCTGCCGCCGAAAAAGAGCTGCTGCACGCAAAAACCGCGCCAAGCGCAACGAAGATGACAGCTAATGTTCTGCTGGGTCTCATAATCTACTCCTTACATACAGTGAATGTGATACATAGAGTTCTCGTTTGAGAATGATATACGCCGCTGCCGACATGTCATCCTCCTGTGTTTTCTCAACGTCCTCCTCAGTCTCTTCCGCAACGTTCACCTCCTTTTTTGGTATATCTGCAAAATCTTCCGGCTTTTTAACAACGTTCAGGTCCAGCAGTACAGATAATCTTCTGCAGACCCTGCACTTGGTGAATCCGGAATTTCGGCGATCTCAACGGCTGCAATCCGACACGTTTCACGGAGACGGTGACGAGTTCTTGTTTTGTGTGAGTTCTTTCAGGAGGGTTGAGGCCGTAGAGCGTTGTCGTCCGGAACGCAACGGCAGGTCTTTGTGAGAAAGCGCGACACTAAACGTGATGAATTGCAGCGCACACAGGTCTATTTCCTGCTTTTCTGCACATGTGCCGTAAAATCCGACTGGTGTATTCATAGAAAACAAACTACCCTGAATTTCAGAATAATTTGTCAAGAAAAATATGTAGTGAATGTAAAAATGCCCTGGACATGTATGTCTGCTGCACTACCACACGTCCTCGGCCGTGAATTCGTCTTTGGGCAGGAGCTTTCGCTGGAAGCGCAGGCTCCTGTTCTGTACACGATTTTTGTGCAGACACGCAGAAAGCTCTATGGCGACTTGATACTGTCTGGAATGGGGAAAAGCGCTTGTTGTCTTGAGAAGGGCGTGTCGGGAAAGCATGAAATCATCGTAGTCTTTTAGGGTACTATCCTCTTGTTTTATTGAGACTTATTATTATTTTTTCTGCTTGACAGAATTTTATAATTTTCCTATCATGTTGTAAATTTTGGAAGTATGTTTTACATTTTTATGATGGTATTGTCATAAAAATACCGTTTTGTATGTATAGTTACATTGAATGACATTTGTGAGTATTTTGTCTGCAGTGCCTGCTTCTCTTGATGTGCAGGTGTTGGAAGAGTTCGTGTTCGAAGGGAAGTGTGTCAGCTTCTGTCGAACGATAAGATATCAGCAAGCGTTGTTCTTCTGTCGTAAAGAATGCAATATTTGCTGCATTCATGACAATATCTCATCAGGCGCTCAGACAGTTTGGATGAATTAAGGACGAGATCATGAAGTCAGAGACATCACGAGCAGCTCGGGAAATTGCCGTACTCCATGAGATTAGCGGGATGATTGGATCATCCTTGAATTTTAGAACGTCTCTTCAGAAGACCTTTGAAGCGCTTGATTCAAAGCTGGGAATGACACATGGCATTTTCCGGCTGTTTCATCCGGCAACACATGAGATCACCATGGAAGTTGCATACGGGATGAGAGAAGACGCCAGACGCCAGAAGAGCTTTAAGCTGGGTGAAGCCATAAGCGGAAGGGTGGTTGACGAGGGCGTGCCGAAGATTATTCCCCGGATGGATGAAGATGCTTGTTCTCCGAATGTCCCCCCAGGAGCTGATGGCGCTGGCCGGGAAGAGATGGCTTTTATCTGCGTTCCAATCAAGCTGGGATCTGATACGATGGGAGCCATCAGTGTAGAGCGTCCTTTTGTGCAGGGATCGGACTATCCCGAAGATCTGCGATTTCTTTCGATTGTTGCCTCCATGCTGGCTCAGTCTGTGAAGTTGAAGAATATCATGGACGATGAAGAGCATCTGTTGGTGGAAAATACGATTCTGAAGGATGAGTTAAAGGAAAAATACAATATTCACAATATGATCGGCAACAGCGGAGCAATGCAGTTGGTGTATGAGAATATCATCAAGGCTGCGCAGTCGAATGCGACGATTTTAATTCGGGGCGAAAGCGGTACCGGCAAGGAATTAGTGGCTCATGCGATTCATTATAACAGCCCACGTTCGAAAAAGCCGTTTGTGAAAGTTAATTGTGGAGCGATTCCTGAAAATTTGATCGAATCGGAACTCTTTGGCTATGAAAAAGGCGCGTTTCCCGGTGCAACAGAGCGAAAAAAAGGTAAGTTTGAAAGCGCTGACGGCGGGACGATTTTCCTCGGTGAGATCGCTGAACTGTCTCTGGACATGCAGGTCAGGTTGCTGCGGGTTCTTCGGGAAAAAGAATTCGAACGCGTTGGCGGCATGAACACAATTCAAAGTAATGTGCGCATTCTGGCTGCGGCCAACCGGAATTTAGAGGATGAAATCAGTGATGGCCGTTTCAGAGCAGAACTTTACCATCGCCTGAATGGCTTCCCTATTTACATCCCTCCCCTGCGGGATCGAAAAACAGACATTCTTCTGCTGGCCGAACATTTTCTGCACAAGTATGTTCAAGAGAACGGGAAGAATATTACACGCCTTTCAACGCTGGCGATCGACTTGCTGAACTCTTACCATTGGCCGGGAAACGTACGGGAAGTGCAAAATTGTATGGAACGGGCCGTGTTGGTCTGTGATGCTGACACGATTCAATCGACTCACCTGCCGCCAACCTTGCAACGGGCGGATACAGTGAATTCCCGGGAAAACCTTTCTCTCGCTCATCAGGTGGAGCATTTTGAAAAAGAGTTGATCATCGATGCCCTGAAAAAATCGCGCGGCATCAAATCGAAAGCCGCAAAGCACCTGTCAACGACTGAAAGGATTCTCGGCTATAAGATGAAACAGTATCGCATTGACTATAAAGTCTTCCGTCGTTAAGAATTGGCGGCGCAGCCGATCCACGGGCTGTGCCGCAGTTCTTCAGCCCAAAACGCGCGCGCCGCTGTTGCGCTGAGTGGGTTATTCCACCCCTGTGAAGCTTTCAATGTATTGAGCTCTGATGTAGCTTTCGCTTTGGGGACTGTTGCGTTGATTCAACGTTCCCTGAAAATCTGTCAGCGAAGAAAAATGCTTTGTTTCCATCCACTTTTCCAGCCCTTCCAGAATCTGTTGAATTTTCTCCAGACCTTTTGCATAGAGCAGAGATGCAAACTGCACCGCCGAAGCGCCACCCAGGACGTATTTGATGACTTCGGTCTCGCTGCGAACGCCTCCACTGGCAGCCAGACTGATATGAAGGAGTCCGGAAAGCATGCCGATCCAGCGCAGGGAACGCCCAAAGCCAAGCGGATCGTTAAAGGACGGTTTGACCTTTATGCTGAGATCGCTCAGATTGATGTCCGGCTGGACGAATCGATTAAAAAGCACTAAGCCATCGACGCCGGTCTCCTCCAGGCGGGTCGCAAAATTTCCGAAAGCCGTAAAAGAGGGAGATAGCTTGAGGGCCACCGGAATGCTGATCTGCGATTTGACGGTTTTGACGATGTCCACATAGCTCTCTTCGATCTCTTGAGCAGTCTTTGAAAAGCTTGAGGGCATAATATAGACGTTCAATTCCAGGGCGTCAGCTCCGGCCTGCTCGATTTTTTGGGCATAATCGAGCCACCATTTGGAGGTATAGCAATTAATGCTGGCAATCACGGGAATATCGACCTCGTTTTTGACCTGCTCAATGGTGTCGGTATAGTTCTCCGAACCATAGCGCATATCGAGATCCGCCTGAAGATAGCCCATGACTTCAGGGTGCATGCCGATATCCTGTTCCAGGTCGGCTTCGGCCTGTCGGATTTGCTCTTCAAAAAGCGATTTCATCACAACTGCGCCGGCGCCAGCTTGTGCGCATGCCTTAATCTGATCGACGGTTTTCGTTAAACCGCAGCTGCCGGCGATAAGCGGATTCTTGAGAGTCAAGCCTAAGTAAGTCGTTGAAAGGTTCATAGCTTTAGTCCTTTTTTCTGGGTGAAATGAGGCTGATAAGGTCGACTTCTGCATATACTTTCACGCTGCAGGGCTACTGTCAATATTTTTTTCATATTTCTTGTCTGAGGCCAGCATAGACACAGAGCGCTTTTTTTCAACAGCCCGCGCAAACCACGTGCAGGACGTGTCATCGCAGGCAGATTCTGTTGCGCTGGAATTCACATGCTTCACAGGCCTTGGGATTTTCTGCAGCTTGTATGGTATCCAGAGAAATATTTCTCAGATGCTCTGCGAGACCTACTTCGACTGCTTGAAGGCTCTTTGGATCGAGCGCCAGATCTTCATAGCAGATGCCGGGATACGTGAAGAAGAGAATGCCATGCACTTGCCCGGCCTGCATCAGGCGGGAGACAGCCAGTGCGTAAATCTGCATCTGGAGAGCGTAACCGTGCCGTTCAATTTCTGCCTCGATCTGCAGGTCCTCAATATGATTACTTTTATAATCCAAAACCGTCCAGACATGCCTGTCAGGATGGCGGAACAGAACGTCAATTACGCCGGAAATGAGCGCTTGTCCGACGTTGAGCTGAAAAGGGTATTCCCGATATACTTTCGGTGAATCGGCAAGAAGGCGCCGAAGTCCGCTTGCCGCATAATGTTCACCGGCGCGTTCGATCGCCCGCTGTAATCGTCTGCGTTCTTCAGAACTGTGGGGAATTCCCTCGCTCTTCAACAGATCGTCAAGCTGAAGCGTCTGGCTGCCCCGATCAGTCTCAAAAACCTGTTGTTCAAACAGGTTATGGATAATCGTTCCGCGTTTTGCGCCATAATTGGGCGCGGCTTCCGCTTCTCCTGCGGGCGGCGTAATCTGTCGCAGTAAACGACCTTTCAGTCCAAGAATCTCCTGGTAATAATATTTCCGGGGGCATTGATACAACAGATGCACGCTTGACGGACTTACGTGAAACAGCTCGTTTTCGGGTCCGCCAAGGGGGCGAAGGTTGCGGTGCATTTGTGCGAGGAGCGCTGGATTCTGCAGGATTCTTCCGGGCGTGTCTTCGGAATGATGCGGCACTGCTGGTGAACTGTCTTCACGTCTTATGTGCTTGAGCGGCGAGTCAGAGGCGATCGGCAGATCCAGACGAAGCGGAATGTCCAGTGTCGCCATATCGCTTTCCTCACTTTCCGGGTGAATCCGAAGGGTGAGTTCCTCGTGAAGGATATGGTCCCTGATTCCGAAAATACGCTCGAACCAGGCCAGCCAGGAGGCCGCGCTTATTGTAAAGCCGCCGTCTTTTTTCTTGTGTAATGTCCCGGATAAAATCAGTGCATCGGCAGCGCGTGTGCAGGCGACATAGAGCAGACGTTTCATCTCGGCGTTGGTTTTTTCTCTGTTCAGGTCTTTCAGATATTTTCGCAAAAAGCTGCTCTGAGCGGCATAATTCTCATCTGGGTTCAGCCCGTTGATCCCTGCGGAGACAGCGCTTAATCCGTTGTGACGACAGTGTGTTGGAAGCGCATCGAGATAGATCGAATCGCTTTCGCCATAGTTGAACTTCCGATCGATTTCCGGCACAAATACGATCGGAAACTCCAGGCCCTTAGAAGCATGAATCGTCATCAATTGTACCGCATTCATTCCCTCTGTAGACAATTGAGCCTCTCCTTCATGCTCTCCGGTGCTGATAAGCTCTTCGAAAAAGTTCACCAAATCCGTCAGCGACTGGAAGCCCTCGCTTTCGAATGTTTGCGCGATATTCAGCAGCTTTTCAATATTGTGCAGGCGTTGTGCGGCTCGTTCACTGCCGCTCAGAACCCCGTATAATCCACTCTCATCGAGGATGCGTCGCAGCAAATGCGTGATCGGGATTCTCCCCGCCAGCCGCATCCACACGGAGAGCTGCTGGCAGCTCTGGCTGAACAGTGACGGATCGAGTTCTGCGGGAATCACATCCGGTGTTCGAGCGTGATGCTGCAAGCGTTCCCACAAGCTCCAGCGCTCAGGGGGCTCCGCAGCAATAATTCCGGTTGAGACATAGAAAAGCTGATCATCGGAAAAGCTGAACAGTGGTGAACGCAGAACTCCGGCCAGGGCGATATCCTGACGGGAGTCTGCCAGAAAGCACAGCAGGTTGGTCAGATCGTAAATTTCCTGCTGTTCGTAAAATCCGATTCCGCCGCTTAGCACAAAGGGAATGTCATAACGGCGCAGCGCGTCTTCAATGTCTTTGAGACGGGTTCGGGTGCGCAGCAAGATTGCGATGTCGCTGAATGCCCAGCGCGGCCTTGCTTCTTCGTCTTCTTCAGAGCAATCTGTTTCTTTCATAAATTCCAGAATCCGTCGCGCGATCTGCTCGGCCTCCCCCGCTTCATCTGTGTGATCTTGCGTGACCAGAAGAAATTCCACCGGCTCCTTAACCGCCGCCCGCCCCTGATGGCCGGAAGATGCACCTGGACTCCGCAGACTACGCATCTCTTGATGGACAACCTCAAAAGGACGTTCAGGATCGCGTTCTTTCTCGAAAATCTGCGCAAACAGGCTGTTGAAAAAGAAGATCAACTCTTTGCCGGAGCGGAAGTTTTCCGCCATGATCAACTCGCCACGTTTCTGTCTGTCGCGCTGCTCCGGCGGGTCTCCAAGCTCCGGGAGCTTGAGCGCCCTCGCTTCCGCTCCATGTTCGATGTTTGCCGCTTGCAGTGTGTTCCTGACTTCAGAAAACACAGCGACATCTGCTCCCCTGAATGTGTAAATTGACTGCTTTTCATCGCCAACAATACAGAAGCGATCTTGTTCAAGACGCCCCCCGGTTTGGCCGAAGCCGCTGATAATCTCCCACTGCAGGCTGTTGGTATCCTGAAACTCGTCAACCATGAGATAATCGAAGCGTCCGGCTAAAAGCGGCTGTATTTCGGGATGGGTTGTGAGCCTGAGAGCGGCTTCCTGCAAATCATCGAAATCCAGAAGGCGGCGTAAACGCTTTTCCTGGGCGTAGCGGCGTTCGGAGGCGACGAGCAGACGGGCCAGCGCCTGTTGAATCTGAAAACTGCTCTGCTCCAGGGCATCATGAATGTCATATTGCGGGACAGCCTGATCGTAAAGCGTTTTCATGGTCGAGAAAATCCCGCTGAGTGTTTCCTTGCGATTCTCTTCCTTCCAGGCTTTGTTGACGCCGCGCATCGACAGATTCTCCCGCAGTCTGCCCAGAATGCGAAGATCTCGCTCAGGATCACGCGGCTGATTCAAGTCAGCAGCAAGTTCGAGGACAACGTGGCAGCGTTCGCTGAGTGTGCCTGTGTCCCCGGGTGGAATCAGGCCGGGGATCCGCGCAATACAATCCTGCCATTTCCGATCCTGAAGGAGCCTGGCGATCTTTCGATCCTGAAGCTGCGCGTTGAATTCGTGCAGCGCATTAAGATAGTCCGGGAAATGGCTTTGAAGGATACCTGCGCTCCAGAGGCGGCTTTTCTCGCGAAAGTCCAGAAGCTGTCGCAGAATTTTCCGAATTTGAAGCGGAGTCCAGAGCTGGGCCGTCAGACGCATATCTCTGTCATGTGAAGCGGCGCGGTCCTGAATAAGCTCGTCCAGCAATCGATGTATCAGACTATGGCGATTTGCTTCATCAAGGACTGAGAAGTTCGGATCCACTCCGGCCTCTATCGGGAATTCCCGCAGCAAACGCCGGCAAAAGCCGTGAATCGTGGAAATGTATGCCAGCGGCAGTTGTTCCAGGACCGTTTCCCAGCGCTGCAGATCGCCAAGCCCGCCTTCAAGTTTCTGAAAGATGTCTTTACGAATCCGCTGGAGCATTTCCCCGGCAGCTTTTTCGGTAAACGTGATTGCCGCGACACGGCGAATCTGATAATTATTTTGTTCCAGACACCAGAGGTAGCGCCTGACCAAGACGCTGGTTTTGCCTGAACCGGCCCCGGCTGTGACGGCGATATTGCGGGAAATGTCACACGCGAGCTTTTGCGAATCGGTAAATTTCATAGGATCAAGCTGTTATTTCTCGGGTCTCTTTTGAGCTGCGGTCAGCTGCGTAACGAGCCATAGCACATGCATCCCGAAATATCGCAAGAAAAATTCTTTGCCGTATTTCAGAAACGTTGAAGGCTGCTGTTGAGAGCATCAACCAGCGTGGAATGTGATGCGACGATAGCGTGAAGCTGTCCTGTATACCGGCTTTTTTTCCGAATCTCAAAAAATACTTGACAGCAGGACATCCTTATAACCTTACCTTACATAGATTATCACAGAAGCTGTTCAACGAACGTGCTGAAAGGGTTGTTTTACAGAGACGGAGAAGAATAAGGACGCGAAAACTGTGCATCGGACACGAGTCATTACAAGCATTATCGGTGTGACAACGCTGCTGATCGTCATCGGGCTGGGCAATCTTCCTGTATTTGGTCTTGTGATTGCGGCAGCGTCCATTATTGGCTTGCAGGAATTTTATGCCTTTGTGGAGGCGCAAAAGCTGCCGGTGTTTACACTGCCGGGACTCTTCATTGGAGGAGTGTTCTCTCTTCACTGCCTTGTGGTGACAGTCTTTGAAAAAAACGATTTGACCGGCTTTACGTTCACGCTGGTTCTCATCTCCCTCTTCTTGTATGCGCTCGCGGACACAGGAACGCTGGCGCAACGTCTTCCCGCCCTGGCGGCAATGTTCTTCGGCATAATGTATGTGTGCTGGCTTTTCGGTCATCTGATCTTTTTGCGCGGGCTGCCGCATGGAAAGCAGTTCATCTTCTACCTCTTATTGGTTGTCTGGTCAGGCGATACCGGAGCCTATTATGCTGGAAAAGCTTTTGGCAGGCATAAGCTGTCGCCGCTCATCAGCCCTGGGAAAACTCTTGAAGGAGCTCTCGGCGGCACGATCGCCAGTGTGCTCGCGTCCTGTATCGCCAAGGTGACGTTTTTTTCAAAATTGAGCATTGTCGACTGTGTGCTTCTGGGGCTTTCTATGTCGATTATTGCCCAGCTCGGTGATCTTTGTGAGTCACTGTTAAAACGAAGTGCGAACGTGAAAGACTCCGGCACGATCGTACCCGGGCACGGCGGCATTTTGGACCGTATGGACGGGGTGATGTTTGCTGCGCCGCTGCTCTATTATTACGCAATTGTGTTTGTGATCTGAAGACGGCATGAATGTGGATTTTACTGCGTTATGGTGAAAAAAACTCTTTCAATTTTAGGAGCTTCCGGCTCGATCGGTTTGAGCGCCTTGAATGTTATCGAACAGTTTCCGGAACGCTTTACGGTGATCGGGCTGGCGGTTCAACGGAATATAGAGCGTCTGGAAGAACAGATTCGTCATGTTCATCCCAGGATTGTGTCGGTCGCTGATGACGTTGCGTGCAAACACTTACGCTCCCGCTGTGCTGATCTCGATCTTGAGATTGTGAGCGGTGAGAGTGGAGCTGTTCGCGTTGCAACCCATCCTGATGTCGAGCAGGTGATTTCAGCGATTAGCGGCTGTGCCGGTCTGGTGCCGACCTATGAAGCAGTTCTGGCCGGGAAAGAGATCGCGTTGGCGAACAAAGAAACGCTGGTGGCGGCCGGTGAGTTAATCATGGCGGAAGTCCAAGAACGTAAGATTGCTCTGGTCCCTGTGGACAGCGAGCATAACGCGATCTTTCAGTCGCTCCAGGGGCATCGCCGCCGGGATGTGCAGAAGATTTTGCTGACCTGCTCCGGCGGTCCCTTTCGGCAGCATACGGTTGAAGAATTCAAAACCGTGACGCGGGCGGATGCTCTGAAGCATCCAAACTGGGAGATGGGGCAAAAGATTACGATCGATTCCGCAACGTTGATGAACAAGGGCCTGGAGGTTCTTGAAGCGCATTGGCTGTTCGGGGTTGATCTTTCCGATATTCAGGTCGTTGTTCATCCCCAAAGCGTTATTCATTCTATGGTGGAATATTGCGATGGCTCGCTTATCGCCCAATTAGGTGTTCCCGATATGCGGATCCCGATTGCGTACGCGATGGCCTATCCTGAACGGCTGCAGCTGAATGTCGAACGCCTAGACGTGGCACGTGTCGGTGAATTTACGTTTGAAGAACCGGACTTCGAGCGTTTTCCCTGTCTACGCTATGCCTATGAGGCTGGACGGATCGGCGGTACAATGCCGGCAGTTCTGAACGCCGCCAACGAAATCGCTGTTGAAGCATTTTTGCAGGAGCGTATAGCGTTCCCGGACATCCCGCGCATTGTTGAGACAGTGATGGAGGCCCATGCTTCCCGGCAACTCGATTCTCTCGACACCGCCATTGACGCTGATCGCTGGGCCCGCGAACAGGCTCGACACAGAATCGCGCAAAAAAAGTAAAATTTCTAGTTGCGAAACCCCCGAGAGAATACTAACCTACAGGGGGAGAACACGACTGCTATATTATTGACATGAAGAAGAACCGGATCGTTTCCGCGTGAACAGTCTGCCGCAGTGCAGGCTTTTCACGCAGATATGCGAAGGAGAGGCAAGTTTGTTTACGATTATTACATTTCTATTTGTCCTGAGTATTCTTGTATTTGTCCATGAGTTCGGCCATTTTATCGCAGCGAAAAAAGCGGGAGTCCGGGTTGAAACCTTTTCGATCGGTATGGGACCGAAGCTCTTGAAAAAAGTCGTCGGCGAGACTGAATATTGTCTCTCGGCAATCCCCCTCGGAGGCTATGTTAAAATGAAGGGCGAAAACCCGGACGAGGAAAGCACCGGTGATGCTGACGAGCTGATGGCGAAATCAATTCCAGCACGTTTCAGTATTTTCTTTGCCGGGCCGTTCATGAATGCGCTCTTGGCAGTTGTCCTCCTGTCCCTGGTGTATTTCATTGGTATTGAAGAACCGAGATACCTTTACGATCCGCCGATTATCGGCTGGATTGAAGATGAATCTCCTGCTGATAAGATGGGCCTGCTGCCGGGAGACCTCATCCTGTCGGTCGGAGGCGTCAAGGTGCCGGTGTGGGAACAAACGCTTGTGATGATCGGAGCAGCAGGCGACAAGCTCACTGAAATCGAGTTTGAGCGGGAAGGCGAGAGGCGGACGATTGATATTAAGCCTGAGCTGATACGGGAAATCGGAGCAGGCTATATCGGGATACATCCGCGGATAGAAGCCGTTGTTGGAAAGCTGACTCCTGGAATGCCGGCTGAAAAAGCAGGAATCCAGCCGGGCGATAAGATCATTCGGATCGATGATACCCCTATCATTCACTGGGATCAGATGGTGCAGTTCATCCAAACGCTTTCCGAGCAGGAGATCGAGGTTGATGTGCTGCGGCGTGACAAAGAAATCACTATGAGCCTGAGCCCTCAAAGCCAGGGAGATCGTCTTCTTATAGGCATCCAGTTGCAGCAGCAGATGGTTCTGAGAAAGTATGGATGTGTGGAATCAGTCGTGAAAGGGACAAAACGCTGCTGGGAACTGACGACGATGACCTTCGATCTTTTGAGGCGGCTGCTCACCAGGCAAGCCTCGGCAAAGAGTATTGGGGGGCCGATTATGATCGCGCAGATGTCGGGTGCGGTCGCAAAACAGGGACTTTCGGAACTGTTAAGTTTTATGGCCCTGATCAGCCTGAGTCTGGGAATTTTTAACCTCTTGCCCATTCCTGTGCTGGATGGCGGGCATATCTTTTTGCTCTTTGTCGAATTCATCAATCGTAAGCCGCTGAGCATGAAAAAACGAGAGCTGGCGCAGAAAATCGGTTTGTTTATCCTGATACCACTTTTTCTTTTCGTGTTTTATAATGATATTGTCCGTCTGGTAGGCAGTTGGTAGTCATGACTTATGAGACATCATACTCGTCAAATCCGTGTCGGGAAGATGGCTGTTGGTGGTGCTGCGCCGATTTCAGTGCAATCGATGACCAAAACCGATACCCGTGACGCTGCTGCGACTGTTTCCCAAATCATCGAGCTTCAGCGCGCGGGCTGTGAGATCATTCGTTCCGCTGTTCCGGATATGCTGGCGGCTGAAACTTTGGGAGCGATCGTGCGCAGCATTGACATTCCCCTGATTGCGGATATTCATTTCGATTATCGCCTGGCTCTGAAGGCGATCGAGCAAGGAGTCGATGCCATTCGCTTCAATCCGGGGAATATCGGGTCTGAGGAGAAAGTCAAGGCACTCGTTGAGGCTGCTGGCGCAAAGAATATTTCGATTCGCATCGGGGTCAACGCCGGCTCTTTGGAGAAATCCCTGCTGAGAAAATATGGTTCGCCAACGGCTGAAGCGATGGTGGCAAGTGCACTGCATCACATTGAGCTGCTGGAAAAATTCGGCTTTCAGCAGATAAAAATCTCCTTAAAAGCTTCTGACGTTCCACGCACAGTTGAGGCGTACCGTCTGCTGGCCCGGAAAGTCGACTATCCTCTCCACATTGGCATCACCGAAGCCGGGCCCCTGAAGACCGGAACGATCAAGTCGGCTGTAGGGCTGGGAATCCTCCTCTCTGAGGGAATCGGCGATACTTTGCGAGTTTCTTTGACCGGCAGTCCGATCGAGGAAGTCTATGTTGGCTATGAAATCTTGAAAGCGCTGGGACTTCGACAACGAGGTCCAATCGTGACGTCGTGCCCTGGCTGTGGACGCAGCGAAGTAGATCTTATGACGCTGGCCAGTCAGGTCGAGCAGCGGCTGGCGCATCTGCATTATCCTCTGCATGTTGCGGTGATGGGCTGTGTGGTCAACGGGCCAGGAGAGGCCAGGGAGGCTGACCTCGGTGTTGCCGGAGGAAAAGGCGTGGGCGTGGTACTCAGGCAGGGCGAGGTTCTCGGCAAATTTCCGGAAGCGGATTTGCTCGATGTGCTGTGCCGTGAGGCTGAACGTCTGGCAGAGGATCTTCAGCGGAAAAGCACGTCATGATTCACCGTCTTCGAAAAAAAATTCAACGAATTTTCCTGGCCGGTCTCCTGGTGACGGTGCCGACGATGCTCATCTTCTTTCTTCTGAAGTTTCTGGTGGGCTATATCGATCGTGTCAGTACTCCTCTTGTCAAGCGCTTGTTCCATATAGAGCTTCCCGGAATTGGTGTGGCTGTGACCCTGTTTCTGGTTCTGACGATCGGAGTGGTCGGGACAAATATCCTCGGACGGCAGCTTGTTCGCCTGGGAGACCGCGCACTATCCGCAATTCCGCTTGTGCGCAGCATCTATTCTTCGGTGAAACAGCTTATTGAAACCGCCTTTGTATCAACGGAAAAACCGTTTCAGCAGGTCGTACTGGTTCCTTATCCCCGTGACGGGGTCTATGCGATCGGTCTGATTACGCGTGAGGTCCCGAATTATATTCAGTCCGTTCCTTTGGTCCCTGCCAGCCTGATACAAGAAGAGCAGGCCGGGGACGAAGTCAGCAGCGTGTTTATTCCCACGACCCCTAACTTTACCTCCGGATTGATGGTGATGTTTCCGAAACGCGATATTATTTCCCTGTCTATGAGCGTGGAAGACGGCTTTAAATACCTGATGAGCGGTGGCATTTTGACTCCTGAAAGACAAACCGTTCTTGAGGGGCAGGAGGAATGGGAACTCTTTTTATATTAGCTTCTCTGTGAAGAAAAGTGTTTGTTATGTATATGTTGAGGCTGTAGAAAAAGTATAACTCGCTTGAAATGACAGGATACATCTGGTATAAGGTGTCCACATGATCCAAATTGACCGGTTAAGCTTTTCCACGAGTCCTCTACTGCCCCAGATTTAAGCCAACAAATCCTTCTCAAGGTCTCTTTCTGCCAGCTTATCTCAATCGTCAGCTCCAGGAAGGCCCCTTTGAATGTGCGATTCCTCAGATTCGTTGGTATGCTGCCTGCGTTCAGCGTTGACGCTCAAAGACGCTGAACTGTGGACACAAAGACGAACGGTTTTTCTTGACAATTCTTCAGGCGTTTTTTAGAAAGTGCCAGAGTTGTACTCTGCTTATCAGCGACACAGGCACTTGATCTTATGAGATTTGCAAACATCCTCTTTTTACTACTTTTAGTTGTCATCCCTTTTCTCATCAGACATTTTCGCGATCCTTCCGCCCGGAAGCAGGGGAGCCTCAGATTCTCGAATGTTTCACGCCTCAAAGAAGCGCTGCCTTCCGGCCTGATCGGGGTCTATCGTTTTCTCCCCATTCTCCGCATCCTGATCGTCGTTCTTCTGATTCTTGGGCTGGCGCGTCCACAGACGAATAAGGGCGATGAGTCGATCGAGACGGAAGGGATTGACATCATTCTCACTCTGGATGTTTCCGGCAGTATGCAGGCGGAAGATTTTCAGCCAAATCGCCTGGAAGCCGCCAAAAAAGTGGCAGCGGACTTTATCCGGGGACGGAAAAACGATCGAATCGGCCTGGTGGTTTTTGCAGGACACAGCGCAACGCAGGCCCCGCTGACTGTGGATTATGATGTCCTGCTTTCGCTCCTTGAGAAGGTGCATATCGGGATGTTACAGGAAGACGGTACGGCGATCGGCATGGCGATTGCCAACAGCGTGAACCGTCTGAGAAACAGCACAGCTACAAGCAAGGTGATCGTTGTCCTGACTGATGGCGTGAACAATAAAGGCGAGATTGATCCTTTGACTGCTGCAAATCTGGCGACATCAATGCAGCAGCGGATTTATACGATCGGAGCTGGTTCTCAGGGTGAGGCCTATGTGACGGTCGTTCATCCCTTGCTCGGGAAGCAGCGCCAGCGCATCCGGGCCGAGCTCGATGAGAGCACATTGCGCAAAGTCGCAGAAATGACTGATGGAAAATATTTCCGGGCCACTGATGAGAAAAGCCTGGCAAGTATTTATGAGGAGATCGAACAGCTGGAGAAAAGTAAAATCGACGTGAAGCAGTATAAGGACTACGTCGAGTTGTTCCCATATCTTGTGTATGCCGCTCTCGGATTGCTCTGTGTTGAAATACTGCTGAACACGACCCGTTTCCGTCGAGTGCCCTGATACATCATTTTCAGGAGCGCTGAAGTCACGCTTTGGCGCTCCTCACGTTGTCTATATGCGTTTTGCCTATCCTGAATTATTACACATATTATGGCTGACGCCGATCTTTGTGCTGCTTTATCTTCGCGCTGCCAGAGCACGGCAGCGAAGCCTCGATCGATTCGGCGAAGAGCATCTAATCCGTAAACTGTCACAAACAGTCAGCCGACGGCGACAAAAATTGAAAATTGCCTTGTTGCTGCTGGTTTTTGTTTTCCTGGGACTTGCGCTTGCCCGACCGCAGATCGGAACACATGCGGTGCCAGTGCAGGCCGAGGGCATTGATCTGATCTTTGCCCTAGACAGCTCTCTGAGTATGCTGGCCGAAGACATCAAGCCGAATCGTCTGAAACGCGCCAAGCATGAAATTTCAGCACTGCTGGATCGCTTACGTGGCGACCGGGTGGGGATCGTGATTTTTGCCGGAAGCAGTTTCGTGCAGTGTCCGTTAACCTTTGACTACAGCGCCGTCAAACTCTTCCTGGAAGCTGTTGACACCAACAGCATTTCAGTGCCTGGTACAGCCCTTGAACGTGCGATCGAGACCTCGATCCAGGCTTTTGAGAACAGTCCGCCGGAAAGCTCCAAAGTGATCGTGCTGCTGACTGACGGTGAAGGGCATGAAGGCGATCCGATTGAAATGGCCGAAGAAGCCGGAAAACTCGGCATAAACATTTATACTGTTGGCATCGGCTCGGAAAAAGGAGAACTGATTCCTTTACGCGACGCTGAAGGCAAGCTGTCCGGCTATAAAAAAGATCGTGAGGGAAACGTGGTAAAGACCAGTCTGGACCAGTTTACGCTGGAAAAAATTGCAGTCCTGACGGATGGACAATACTATCATGTCGCGTCAGGAGGAATTGGGCTGGAACAAATTTATCAGGATATCTCCACGATGGAAACCACGTTACAGGATACGCGCCTGGTCATGCATTATGAAGAGCAATATCAATACGCACTGGGCGCTGCGTTGCTGTTACTGCTGATCGAAAGCCTGCTCAGTGAACGGAAAACGGTCAGAACCGTCTGGACCGGTCGATTTAAATAACTTCACGTAAAGAGACGGGAGTGTCACAGAACGATACAGTCTGCTGAAAATTTTTCGATGCAGAAGAAGTGCAAGAACTTCAACAACGATACCAATAATATTACAAAGAGGATGCTATGTTCAAGAAGATTGACTGGAAAGCCCTGTTGCTTGGGGCCGTTGTAAAATTTGTCGCTGAAAATGTTCTGAATGCATTGCTGTTTGTAATTTTTGGAACATATATGCACCTTGTTCTTGGAGCTTCTCCCTGGTGGATCTTTGAACGGTTTCAAGATTCCCCTGTTGGTCTGTTAAGCAGTACTTTTGCGACATTAGTGGCCTATTGGCTGCTTGGCTTTGTAGCCGGCCATGTTGCGAAGCGATCCCCATTCTCCACGGTTGGAGTGTATCTTGTCATTGAAGTATTCTTCAGCTTGCTTAGTTTAGGATTGAACATTCCTCACAGTGCTAGAATCGATTTCTGGGAATCGCTCATTCTGTTGTTTTGTGTCATTGTTGCGTATGTCGGAGTGTTGTCGAATGAACGGATCGTCAAAGATCATGCGAGATTTTGATTTGACGCCGCGTAGATTGCCGGCGATCTCATACGCCCTGATCGGAACCGTGTGCGGCATAGCTATGGGAATCAAATTTGCCGATATTGATTTGCTTTTTCCATCGTGCTTGTTACATCATCGCGCGCTGTTGACGCATGGTTTCATTCTTCCCCTCTGCCTCAGCTGGATTGTGTGGAGAACACGACTTCAATTTTTACGAGGCGTGACGCTGGGGTTTTGTGTCACAAATACGGTCCATTTAAGTTTTGATCTGTTTCCGCAAGCGTGGCGGGGCTATGCGTTAATCCATCTGTTTTGGCTGAGTTTTCCCCCTTTGCTGTCGTGGATATGGATAGCAGGAAGTCTTGTTATCTGCTGGTATCTGTGGCGTATGTTCGTGCGGACATTATGGGAACTCTGCCTCTCTGCCGCAGGATTGCTTGCAGGATTTGTCGTTTATGCTCACGAAGGAATTCTTTCGCCTCTCATTGCAATGGCGCTGTCGGCTATGATTGCCTTCTTGTTTCCGCTTAATCATTCCCGATCAGGACGTAGAGAAATATGAGCGCTCAAAGATACACAGCAGGTGTTTTGATTCCCATCTTCTGCTTTGTCAGCGGCTTTAGCTGGAGTGATAACCTGGCCCGGAAAACTAAAAAAGGGAACGAACTGTTCGAGGCCGGACGTTATGACGAGGCGTTACAGGAATACACCGACGCTGATGTCAACAGCCAGGCGAACGATCCGCGTTTAGCAACATTGTATCAGAATATGGGTAATACCCTGGCAAAGCGAGGGAATTACGAACAGGCGGTCACGATGTACCACAAAGCGATGGAAGCTGCCGACAATGCCGCCCTGAAAGCTGATGCCTCCTATAATTCCGGCAACGCCTGGATGAAACAGCAGCAGTATCAACAAGCCTTGGACGCCTATACCCATGCGCTGAACCTGAATCCGAAACACGAGCAGGCTCAACAGAATAAAAAAATTGCCCAGAAACTGATCGTGCAGCAGCAACAAGAGCAGAACCAGCGTCAGCAGGAGGGGCAGCAGAACCAGGACCAGCAGAATCAACATCAGGATGAGCAGGATAGGCAGAACGCGGACGAGCAAGACGAACAGCAGGAACAGGACCAGCAAGATGCAGAACAGCAGAACGCCGAAGAACAGCAGAACCTCGAAGAGCAGGAGGCTGCCGAGGCAGAGGAAGGTCCTGAAGACAAAGAACACCAACTTTCACAAGAAGAAGCCTTACGTATTCTGGACGCTCTGAAAGAAAAGGAACAGTTAGAACAGCAGCACAAACAGGTCATGCCGCGTCCGGTTGAAAAAGATTGGTAGGGACGTATGAGACGGAAGAGACGAATATATTGTATTATGATTTTGCTGTGTGGCGTATTGATGGCGCCTGGCGTGTATGCTCAGGACATCACGTTTGAGGCAGGGGTCGATAAAACCCGTATGTCGTATCAGGATGCGCTGGTCTTGTCACTTGTCCTTTCCGGCAGCAATGTCGATATGAACGCTGTGCCGGAACTGCCGGATCTGGAAGAGAACTTCGATATTCTGCGCGGGCCGAGTCGTTCCAGCAGCATTTCGATTGTCAATGGGCGCCAATCCAGCTCTCTGACTATTCAGTACATATTGTCTCCAAAGAAAGCCGGTGTGCTCGACATTCCCTCAATTTCACTTCAACAAGACGGGAAAACCTATCGCAGCGAGCCGGTCCGTGTTGAGGTGCTGAAGGTCGCTTCCGGCGATTCGCAGGCTCCATCTCAGGATTCTTCCGGTGCAGGCGCTCATACCTCTGCGGATGCGATGCCGCAGGTCTTTCTGCAAGCTGAAGTCGACAAACCCAGCGCGTATTTGGGCGAGCAAGTGACCATTGCGTATAAACTGTACACACAGGTCACTATTTCAGGCTACAATGTCGATCGCCAGCCAGGTTTTACCGGGTTCTGGGTGGAGGAGCTTAAGACGCCGCAGCCGCCGACACTTCAGCAAAGCGTTGTCAACGGCCGGGAGTATCGCGTTGCTCTGATGAAGAAATTTGCCCTATTCCCGACGTCCAGTGGAGACCTGACCATCGAGCCGATGACAATAACGCTTGGGATAAAAACCCACCGCCGAAGACGTTCGCGGGATCCGTTTGGCTTCTTCGATGATCCCTTTTTCGGTGGTATCGAGGAAGTTGTTCGAAAAACCGAGCCGCTGACCCTGAAGATTCTTCCCCTGCCGGAAGACAACCGTCCGGATTTCTTCAATGGCGACGTCGGTCATTTTACGATGTCTGCTGAACTTGACGCACTGAACGTTGCGCAGGATGAGCCAGTGACCCTGCAAATCAGCATCCAGGGCAGCGGTAATATCAAGACTGTTAAAGAGCCGTGTATCAGTTTACCAGAGACGATCAAACGCTATGATACCCAGATTACAGAATCCCCCTATACGCTTCAGGATCCGATACAGGGAGAAAAAGTGTTTGAGATCGTGCTGATCCCTTCTGAAGCTGGAAGCTTTCAACTCGATCCGGTTCAGTTTGCCTTTTTCGAGCCTCAGCAGAAAGCCTATCGCATCCTGCGGTCCAAACCGCTCACTTTGACGGTCACTCCGGGAGAGTCGCATCCTGAAGTCGGCAGTCGGCGCATTGCGACAAAAGAAGAGGTCAAATTACTGGGGCAGGATATTCGTTTTATCGTCACCGATGTACCGCATTTACGCAATCAGGGGCGCTACTGGTATCAGAGCGGACTTTTTCAGGCTTCATTGGTCCTTCCGTTCTGCGTGATCCTGGCAGCCTGGGGCTATCAGCACTACCGCAGCACTTACATGAGCGACGTACGCTACCAACGGCGTAAACGAGCATTGAAGCAGTCAAAACATCGTTTGAACGCAGCGCGTGAGTCCCTGAAACAAAACGATTCAAAAGCATTCCACGCCGAAATTTCAAGCGCTTTGCGGCAATATATCGGCGATAAGCTCGATCGTCCGGCCGCCGGCATTCATGCCGAAGAAATTTGTCGTGAACTCGGGAAATACGGCTTTAGTGCGGAAGGGGGACAGCGCTTGACAGAGAGTCTGAAGCATTGCGATTACGCGCGTTTTGCTCCAGTTGAGGCGGATCAGGAAGACATGCAGCAGCTCCTTCATGATGCTGAAGCGATTCTTGAAGAGCTGGAAGGGCTGAAAAGCCTCGGTACGAAGAACACGTCGCGACTGCAGACGTCTCTCTTCTTGATTTTCCTGACCCTGGGCGGGACAATGTTGTGCCTGTCTGTCAAGGCCGACGCTCCCCCTGTGCCGGTGGAAGAGCTTTTCCGGCAGGGAAATCATTTTTACCAGGACTCTCGCTATCAGGAGGCCATCGATGCCTATACGCGGATTACGGCACAAGGACTTGAAAACGGTTATGTCTATTACAATCTCGGCAACGCCCTTTTGAAAGCGCAGCGGATCGCTGAGGCAATTTTGCAGTATGAACGGGCCAAACGATTGCTTCCCAGAGACGACGATGTGGCGTTTAATCTGAATTATGCGCGCGCCCTGACACTTGATAAGATGGACACGCCAGGCAGAAAGCTTTCGCGGATATTGACAGCTGTCAGGGACTATTTTACACCGAATGAAGTCGCGCTGGCCTTATGGGTTGCGTATGGACTCCTGACTCTGATCGTTGTCGTCTTTCTGTTTGCGCCGCGCCACGTGAAACGCCTGCTGCTTTTTCCGGCCCTGCCGGCAGCGTTTCTGCTCCTGGGGGCAGCAGTCCTGCTTACGCTTCAAAGCAGTGCTTTGGAGCGAGAGGAGGCGATTCTGCTGGTCGAACATGCAGCCGCTAAAACTGGTCCCGGCGATGCCTATTCGGATGTCTTCGAGATTCATGAAGGTGCAAAAGTCCGTATTCAACGGGTAAAATCGGGCTGGGTAGAAGTCAAATTACCGAACAATGTCATCGGCTGGCTTCCGGAAGCCACACTAGAGAGGATCTGAAGGAGAGCTCGGTCTTCATCCGGATCCATCTTCCTGGAACTGGTGCGCTTTGGCTCGAAGACGTTTCATGCGCCGTGGATCGAGACGGCAGATCCGGCGGTAGTCACAGTAATGACAACCGGCATCATTTTCTTTGAGGAAGGTTGGGTGGAAACGGCCTTTGCGAATTTTTTCAGCGCTTTGGACGGCAAGGTCGGCATAGTATCGCAACAACTTCAGAACGTCGGTGTATGAGCCAAGCATTGAAGGCTTGTGTCGGCTGTTGTTGAAATATTTTTGGCTGCCGTGTTCCGTGCCTCCAAGAAAGACTTTTTTCTCAAGTGCATTACGATTCTGCAGGGCATAGTAGCCGCCGGCGACAAGTTCAGCGCTATCGCCCAAATATTCACGAGCCGCCAGCACATACAGGGGAAGCTGGAACGAACGTCCTTCCATAACCGCGCTGTTTGCGGGAAGCTTACCGGTTTTATAATCGTAGAGTACGGCTTTGGGACGTGAGTTTGCCGTTGAGACATCTTCAAGATCAATGCGGTCGATCTTTCCTTGAAAACGGATTGTGGCAGGCCGCCCTTTATCCGTATGACCATGTAATTCGCAGGGATCAGCAGAGAGCCGGTATCCGAATTCATCGGAGCTATGGTCTCCGCCGGATCTGAGGCTGCGTATGCCGAAATGCGCTTCGAGATAAGCAGGAGTGACCTTGTCTTCATTCCTGCTTTCCAGATCAATAAAAGCGGCCAGAAGCCCTTGTTGCCCGACGTTATCGCTATCACCCGTCAAGGATTTTGGGGACAGGCCGCTTAACAGGTCCTCCCGGAACTGCTCCCAGAACAGCCCTGAAAAATGGTAGGCTTCCAGCTCTTCTTCAGCGATGTGTAACATGCGGATTCGCGCCTCTTCCTGCCAACGGGCTCGATCAGACTGTGCGTGCAAGAAGCGACGGTCCACATTGCCGATCGTCGGATTGCCTGAACGTGCTGCTGATGGGTCCGCGGCATAGAAACGGAAGAGAATCTTATGCAGCAGCATGCCTTTTTCGAGCGCATCCATTTCTGTCGGAAAGACCATCAACGGAGTTAATCCGAGCAAGTATTGAAAGAAAAATTTGATCGGGCAGCGAGCATAGAGATCGAATTCCGTGGCAGAGTAAACATGCTTGTGAGGATCGTAACGACGCCGGAGTTGCGCTTTGGTCCATTTCGCCGCCAGTATGCCGTCAAAGGCGCTGAACTGTAGAGAACTCTGGCGGCTCTGAGCCTGCAAAGCCTGGAGAAAGCGCTCAGCCCGTTCTGCAGGAAGAAGTTCGCGTATCAGCGCTTTCAGATCTTCGGCCGTGCCAGGCTGTGCTTGGCTGTCATACCAGCAGCGTCCCAGCCATGCATACAGCTCGGCCGAGCTGTAAAGTGTTTGCGCCGAATCAGCACTGTTGCATTCATGTTGCAGCAAGACTGATTCTGTCGTGTCGGACTGCCGTATAAGCTGCTCGATATAACTGGAACGCAGTAAGTCTTTTTCATCTTGCTGCAAGGGATAGGAGAGGTAGAGAGCTTCCGTCGGGTTGAGGCTGTTCAGATGGAACAGATGCGCGGATTCTTCGAGTCGATCGTGATCAGTGGGAAGGCCGAGCAGTTCGACGTCCTGAGCTGAGAGAAAAATATGATTCTCCTCCTGCCCGGGAAAATCGCGCTCGACCAATCCGCCAAAAAAGAAATGGCGAAAGCGCAGCTGCCGTGTATCGAGCCGTCCCAGAATACACACGCTGTCATGAAGCTGCTGCGGGACGTAATAGCGCTCTTCTGCCAGCAGCGTTCGCAGTCTCTCAGAGAACTCCTCTGGTCGGCAGGTGGAATACCGTCCCTGTGGCGCAGCATATTTTTGCAGTTCTTGCTCAAAGACGTTGAGCACGTCCAGCAATGTGGCAAGAGCGCAGCTTTCTTGTTCTCGAATGCTGCGTTCTTTGCTTTGCAAAATGCGCGCCGGCAGCTGTAAACGCCGGATCGCCTCCCGGATAAAATCCAGAAAGTCCTGAATATCATAAGCTCTTGTCAACTCAAAGCGTCCTAAAAAGTTGAAAAAGTCCAGTAAAAGCGGGATGATAGATCTTTGTATGGTTTTTTCAATGTCTTGGCCGGGCGTCGAGTTCTGAAATGCAGGCTCGCTGAAAGGCGTTGCATCCCTTTTCTCTTCACAAGAAGAGGGCGCGGCCTGCGCAGATAGGAGCTTTTCAATCCATACGGATCTTCCTTGTCTGATCTCCAGACGCTGCGCCAGAGACTCGAGATGATGAATACTGCCGGCATCCAGAGTGAGCGTTGCGTGTGCTTCCCGGGAGGAGTCATGGGGGGGAAGAGGCGACCATTGGACCAGGGGGGAGGAAAAAAGCGCGTGTACGCTGTCGAGGCGACCATCCTCTAATAAGACTCGAAAGAGGCGAAAAATTGTAATGACAAGCGGCGACGAAGCGAGTGAGTACCCATGAAACATGCTGAAGGGAATGCCGTAACGGGGGAAAATGTCCCGAATCGCATGTTCGTATTGTTCTATCTGCGGAAAGGCCACGCCGATTTCATGAAGATGGACGATCCTGCCCTGTTGCTGCAACTGTCTGATTGTTTTGGCAATGCGAGTCACTTCTTCTCTGCGATCGGCTGATGCGTGTATGAAAAGCTCTCTGGCATCTCGCGCCGGAATCCTGTCTCGATCTGTGCGGCGTTGCGGCTGCAGGCTGCCAAAGGCATCTGGCGTATATCGGCGTACGGAAAAACCGGATTCCCGGATGTAGGGGAGAATATGACGATAAACTCGGCTTGATTTCGGGATGTCAGCGGCTTCTGCGTATTCGTAAGGATTTTCTGCGACATCGACCGTGATGAAGGTCTGCTCGAATTGAGCGCATAAGGCGCTGAAAATCTGCTGCACCGGTCGTGTGAGTTCGTAGTAGCCTTCAAGCACGAGGAGTTCGGGAGAGTCGGTCCATAGACCGATATCGAGGCTGCCGGTTTGCGCTGCGTGAGCAAGTTCAAGGAAAATCCCGGATTCATCGATCTTAGCGCTTGTCTCGAGATGCTCTGTGTAAGATCTGAAGATGTCGAGTACTTCCTGATAGATTCGCGGCTGTCGCCCTCGACAGGCGTGTAAGCTTGTCGCCAGCTCCTCAGCGGATGCAAAGCCGACGCGCCGAAGGTCGTCCAGAAAGTCCCGAACTTTGGTGACAATGCCGGGATGCTCGCGGTATGCCCTGAAACAAGAGCGCCCTCTGCGGCGTTCAAGCTGAGCGTGGAGAAGATCTTCGATCAGAATTTTTTGCTCTAATTCCCCAAGCAAGGCTTTATGTTCTGGTCTGCGCTGATAGAGCGCTTTGAAAAAATCCGGCAGGGTGCTCACCGGAAAATGAAAACAGCCGCTGAATTCACGTAAAATCCGATCTCGCAAGCGGCGCACCCGTACATCGGAGCGGACCAGATAGACACAGGACTGTGCCTCATGCTCCCGGATTAGTTGCAGGCATTTCTCAAACGTCTCATCGTTTTTCCCGTCGTAGGCGGGGCCGTAGAGCACGGTTACATTCGGCATACGCACAGCATCCTTGTTGAGCTTCGGGACGTTTGACGGCATTCGGCCCCGATAAGGTGAATATTGTCACAGCGCTTGCTGATCGATTGGCAGCGTTATCGACACAGGATAATAATCCGACAGGAAAAAGACGCCGGCGCAACAAAAAAATCTCGTTTCCCGGAAGTTTTTAGAACGCGTATGTTCTATTTTACGTTTCATCTGTACTTTTGCCTTGACGCGAAAGCTTGCCATACGATTACAATGCCATCTTATGAACACAACATGTTGCTTCGTTGTCACGTGCCTGATGCTCGTCTTTTTCACGCTTTTTAGCGGATGTGGCAATTCTGACTCTCAAGATGAGCGCGCGCCCTGGGATTCGTATGATGATTCCGGAACTTCGCTGTCTGAAAACCGTGATGCAGCAGGCCCGCAGCTGACACCTCAAGAGGCGGCTCTTGTGAATGGCGAAGGAATCAGCATGGAGGCCTTTGCCGCGCGGCTGCATCTTTCCGCTCGTCAGTTTGATGACGCTGATGCCCTCGACCGAGACACCTTGAACCGTTTGCGCGAAAGTACGCTGCAAGAGCTTATCAACGAGCGTTTGATCGCGCAGCAGGCTGTAACACAGCAGGTTTCCGTGTCGGATGATGAAATTCAGCGGCAACGCGACAATCTCCTGGAAAAGCTGCAGGCCGATAACATACAGACAGTCCTCGATGAGCAGGGACTGTCATATGAGGAATGGGAAGAAAGTCAGCGGAACAGACTCTTGCAGGAAAAATTGATTGACCTGAATATGGGGTCCATGATTCATCTGTCTCAGGAAGAAGTCAGACAGGCTTATGAGCAAAATCGAGCTGAATACGAGCGTGAAGCTCAAGTTCGGGCTGCCCAGATCCTGACGTATGAGGAGAGCCGGGCGCAGCAGGCATTAGAGGCCCTTCAGAGCGGCGCTGACTTTGCTCAGGTTGCCCGGAAGTATTCCGAGAGTCAGGATGCCGGCGCGGGCGGAGACCTCGGCTTTTTTGAAGAAGGTGTCATGCCCCCGGAACTTGATGATGTGATTTTTTCTTTAGAAGTCGGGGACGTCAGCCCGATCGTTAAAACCCCTTATGGCTATCAGATCGTGACACTGCTCGAACGCCGCAGCGCCGGCAGCATACGCTTTGAAGACGCGAAAGCGCAAATTGAAGAGCGTCTGATACAGCAAAAACGTATGGTTGCCATTGATCGCTGGATGCTCGAACTTCGCAAAGAGGCCACAATTTTAATCAACGAGTCTGCGCTAAGGCAAATTCAGTGAACGGGAAAGAGCGTTGAGAATCGAGTGTTGTCTGTCATCTTCGGTTTTTCAAGGCTGTCATTCTGTACTTGTATCTATGAAGCTGATGGTGAAAATTATTCTGGCTGTGTCGTGTCTGTCCCTGGGGATGACAGCGGTTGCATCCGAGCAGGGCGATGGAATCGCTGTTGTGGTGAACAAAAAAGTTATCACGCGCTCCAGGGTTCGCGAGGCCGAACGCCAGTTTACTGCGCAAGGTCGCTTTCTGCTGGATGAAAATGAGGAACAACGACAAGAAAAAGTCATAAACTTTTTGATCGAAGAAGAATTAGTGCGCCAGCGCGCAGAGGTCCTGGGGATTCTTGTCACGTCTGAAGAATTCGACGCGGCCGTCGAAGATATAAAACAGCGTAACAGTTTGATTTCAGACGATCAGTTGAAAAATGTGGTCAATCAGGAAGGGAAAACCTGGGATGAATTTACTGAAGAAATCAAAGGGCAAATCAAAATTGTGAAGCTTATGAGCCGGGAAGTCCGGTCTTCGATTGAGGTCGGTGATGCTGAGATTCGTGAGTATTATGAGAGTCATCAGGACCAGTTTAAACCTGCTGCAGTGAGTGTGCATGTCCGTCAGATTCTGCTCGAAGTCAAGCCTGGGGATGATGAGCGCGCCGTAAAAAAACGGGGGGAAACGTTGGTGTCGGATCTGCGAAACGGGGCGGATTTTCAGGCACTGGCCAGAGCGCACTCGGCGCACAGTTCGGCAGACTCGGGAGGAGAACTCGGCACGTTTAAAGAGGGAGAATTGGCCGCACCCTATTCTGTGGTGTTCTCGATGGAAGCAGGAGCAATCAGCGACTTGCTGCGTACGGATGCCGGCTTCCTGATTTTATATGTCGAAGAACGAAGCGGCGGTGCAGAATCAGGCTTTGAGAGCGCCAAAGCGCAGATTCAGAAAATCTTGTATAAGCAAAAAAGTGAGGCGCGTTATAAAGCATGGTTGCAAGAGCTGAGGCAGAAAGCCTATATCGACATAAAACAGGGGGACTAATCGTGCGCCTGGATTATTTTTTGAAAGTCAGCCGTCTCGTAAAACGGCGTCCGTTCGCAAAAGAGATGTGCGACAAAAAGCTGGTAGAGCTTAACGGACAGACCGCAAAAGCCGGTAAAGAGCTCTTTAGCGGTGATACGATCACGTTGAACTTCCCTCATCGCCGTCTGAAAGTCAGGGTCGAACACGTTCCCGAACGAGCGATTTCCAGGAAAGATGCCTCGACCTTATATTCAATCATTGAAGAACTTCAAGAGTGTGAGGATGAGTTATTGTGGTAAGATTCGCACAATTTAAACCAGGAACCCGTTTCCGGGTTCTGCTCGGCGTCGTCAGCGTCGGGCTGGCTATCCCAGCGTTCCTCAGTCCGGATCTGATCTCTGCTGTCTTCATTCTGATAGTGATCTGCCTGCCTTGTGCCGGATATCTCCTGGACAGGTATTTTAACAGGCAGATGAGCGTTCTCCAAGATGTTGAAACACAAATTCAGGGATCTTTTCAGAAATTTGAGGCCCGTGAAAAGCATTATCAAGATGATGTCGGGCATCTTCAGGCCGAATTGGCCAGGCTGCAAGAGCTCAACAGCAATTTACAGGAGGCCGAAAGCCCCCGGAAGATTTTGTATTATCTTGCCGAAGCTGTCCACTATCTTGTCGATTTTGATCGAACCTTGATCTTTCTGTATAACTCCGAAACTGATATGTTGGAGTGTCTGGAAGCACGGAGCGAAGAACCTGACGCCTTGCACGATTTTGTTGTTCCGGTGAACGAGGAGGGAGCTGCGCTCGCAAGAGTGTTCAGAGAACAAATAGTGTATCACGTTGAGGATGCGTCAGAAATCCCAGCGCATGACTATCCCTCCCCGCCCTACGATCGGGTTTTTGCATGCTCTCCTCAATCCATGGTGATTCTCCCTCTGGTCGTCAATAAAAAAAGTCTGGGGATTTTATTAGTGGATAATAGTTCTCAGGAGCATCCGATTAGCAGCCAGTATGTCGAATTGTTCAAAGTGTTTGCGTATCAGGCGTCAATGGCGATTGCGGCTATTCGTCTGCAAGATGAACTGCATCAATTAAAGCTCAATGTGGAACAGAATGCTCAGGATCTTCTGGAACGCCGTCGGTTTTATTCGAGGATCGTACAAGACTTGTCCTCTGCCATGTCCCAAATGTCCAGTTCGATTGAGCAGCTCACGGCAAGTGCGCAGAACTTGACCGGGCAGAGCGAAGATCTGATCGGGCAGGGAGCTGAACTCATCAAACAAGTGTCGAAAGTCGATGATATTATTGCTTCGATCAATACGGTGACCCGGCAGACAAAACTACTTGCGTTTAATGCCACAATCGAGGCGGTTCGTGTCGGAGAGGCCGGGCGTGGCTTCGCCGTGGTCGCCGAAGAGATGCGTAAGCTTGCGCAACGCAGTGGGGACGATTCGACGATGATTAAATCGACCTTGAAGAACATGCAGAATGCGGTGAAGACTATCGCTGAAGTGGCTGGAGCTACGCATACTATTGCTGTCTCGCAAAAGCAAGACACCGAGCAGATGCATGTGGTCACGGCAGATGTACTGAGACGCGCCGACGATCTTATCAGGTCCCTGCAAATTCAGACAGTACCGCAGGAACGTTCTTAAACACTGTAAATGAAGCTTTCCTGCCAGGACGATCGAAAAATACTCCTGAACAATGTTGATATAAGAGCTCAACGTGTCCCAGTATTGAGTACATGAATAAAGTCCCGATGGGGGGCAATATGAAATGACATAATTGATAAGAGAACGTCACGACAATTACAGAGTAAATTCTTGCACTCGCCGGTGGGACGGACTGCAAGCGGCTTGTCAACAGCTGCCCCGTTAAATGCTAAAAAAATTTCGGCACAAAAAATAAAAATTACGGTGCGTAATGCAAATATCATGACATAGGTTTTACTTGCATTTTGGACGATAGGCTTTTGGATTTTGGATAATGAATAGTGCAACAGAGTAATAAATATTGTTGTGGAGCGGGCATGATCAATGCGACGGATCGTGTGTCCCGTGAAGGAGCTCCTATCGTCAGGGAAAGGGGTGCTCACAATGGCGCAATGTCATTTCAGTAATCATGCCTGCTGGAAGTGTTGTCGTTCTGACGGTCTCGTCCTTCTGCACTCAGGGCACGCTGTGGGCGTGTTACGCCTGACGATAGACATACCTGTTGTACGATCGGCTTCAGCTCTCCATAGAATGATACAATAAGCCAAGTTTCACTCTTGATATGGTAGCCTGAGTCTCATCATCAAAAAATTCTTCATCATCCTTTTGCCATTCATAAGCGGGGATAAGAGCGTTAACCCTCTCCATAACATACTCCATAAAGTGAGCAAACTTTTCTGGATTGACTGGAAATTGTGGAGCCAGAGCAAAGATGTTGATATGCTCGTTCGTGAGTGCCAGAGCATTGTCACGGGCTTCTTGCAATGTTGTAAGAATATATTTGCCTAATCCTATAGTTAATTTCGGCGCAAAGTCCCAAAGAAGGCAACAATAGGAATATTGGTTGTTTGGAATGTAACTCCTTAACAACACGGCATGTTGAAACATTTTAGTTCCAAGTTCGGACACTATGAGCTTCACGATTTCTCGATACGTCTTTTCAGAGAGTCGTGTCATAGAGTCGGCGTCAGGTGATTGGGAAAAATTCTCTCGAACCCATCCAATCAGTGAAAGATATCGAAGAATGACGTTTGTATAGACATTGTGAGGGTCTTCGAAGTTCAAAAAGTCTAGCTGGCTCAAGAATTCTTCATTGTGTTCCAGCAGTTCTTGAAGGCAACTGTTGTAGAGAAGAAGAAAGATAGCGCGATTATCTTTAGTCATCGGAGACACTAACATCCCTTTTGAGAATTTTTCTTCAGCCAGTTCGAGAAATTCGAAGATCTTCCCCCGGTTGACCTTCCTGTTCTCTTTTCCCTGGCTTTTTCTTAAAATAGCCCAATATTTCAGGGCACGTTCAAAGTAAACCAGACCATACATACACCAAACCTCTGTTTCGTCGGTACAGTAGCCTGTAAGGTATGCTCCTTCAGCGAGAGCTCGTTCGAACATGAGTTCAGAACTGGAAAAATCCTTCTGTTCCATAGCAAGATGCACATAAATGTAGAGACGGCTGACCCTGGCAAGAAGATGCTGCGGATGCGTGATGAAAATATCAGCAAGTATGGCGTTGGCCTCATGAAACATCTGACGCGCCATCAGCACCTTCACAATTTCCATAAGGAGCAGGGTGTTTTGAGGAACTTTGCGAATCGCTCTAATGGCTTGATATGATTCTTGGGGATACTTGCCGGGAAAACGCAGTTCTTCCCGAAATTGTCTATACGATTGCGAGTGTGTCGGAAGCATCTCCTCCTTGAGCAGGACCGGGATAAAATCAAAATACGGATGAGACCAAAAATAGTCAAGCATCCAGACATTCGTGATCAATTCTCTCCCCAGCTCAACACGTTGCGGTGGAGAGTTAAATTTGACTTTCATATCGGCAACGCGTGCGCATTGATAGGCAAAACTGGTGAGAAGAACATGCGGCTCGGTCGTTAAGTGAAAATCTTGTAACACAGGAAGGAAAATATTGGCCTCTGAGTATTGTCCTGCGAAAATGACAACCAGTAACACTTTTCGGGTGTTACTATACTCTGACAACAACCAGCGGGCTGCCATCTGATGTGCCAGAGCCAGGCTATCGCGGATAGCATGGGTATATAACTTTGGTTCTCCGGAAGGACCTGTCTTTTTCGGCAGCTTCAGTGTCACTGATGCCACGCCGATCGAAGCAATATTTCTTCTGGCGGCATGATAGTCGCGAAGCTTCTGAGCGTGCAGGTCTTTGAGACAATTTTCCAATTCAGCTTTCATCCATTGAATCGACTCGGTTTCGATAATAGCGCCCCGCCCCTGAACAGTAAACGAAACAACGACTCCTTCCTGTTCCTGCTTCTGCTGAATAGCAGGCAATACGCTGTGAGGCAGGGATCGTAATCTTTCATAATTCCAGCCCAGTTGCGGGTAATGTTTTGTGATCCAGAAGGCCAGCAGACGCAGAGCTATCCGTTTTTTGACCGTCTTGTCAGAAAACTGCTGCTTGAGCCGAGCCAGCATCGACCCCTGGACATGCGGCATCCCTAAAGCATCAGCGTCTTTATTCAGGAGCGTCAGCAGGGAATTCATCGACTTGCCATAGAGATGTAACACATCTTCCATGACTTTGTCAAACGTCAGATCAAGATCTTCGGAAGGAATGGCCGTATCCTTGTGTTGCCGGCGTGTAAAAAAATTCAACAGATCTTCCCGCTTTTTGCGTTGAATCAGGCCATTGACATAGGCATATTGAAGAATGTGAGGAACGGCTACCGCAGAAATATTCCTATCATCGTGTTCGAACTCTTCAAAACTCTCTTTGGAAGGAAATGCTGCCAATAACGCAGCACGAATATTTTTCCTGAGACCTGTGTGTTTGCTCATACGTATTCCCTCGATCTGAAACAGTTGATTCTTTTCCTCTGAAATAGATTGCTATTTCAGAATACCGTAGAAGATTTTATAGATTTCTGTTTCAGACTAGCATCTACCAGAACAGGTTTTTCTGTCAACAAAGTAAATGTTTGTCCTCATCGCTGACAACGATGGCAAGTCTGATTAAAAGATGCTCTCGTTCCTCAACACGCCTGACGACAATTCCTCCTTCATGCCTCATTTTTTCTTCATGACGTGGATTTTTGAGAAGAGTCTGACGCAAAAAAGCCTTACGTTATGGTCTATTCTTTCTGTTCTTTTGCCACAAAACGATTGGCCTGTTTTGAACAACTTCTTCTGTTTTATCGGAAATACAGATAGTGGTTCAGGCGGCGATTTTTGCTTTGACGCATTTGTCTAATCTGTGTATTTTACAAACACAAACAGTTGATGATCATACGATGATCCAGGAATAACCAGATTGACTATCATGAGGAGAATGTAAGCATGATGAAAAGTAAATTGGCGTTGCTATTAGACGTAATGATCGCGTTACTACTTTCTGTGCAAGGATGCAGCCGTGTATCCGAGATGGTGAGTCCTTCCAGTGAAGTAGAGCAGCCACTGGCAACCTGTCAACCGTCCAGTACTCAACCAACATTAGCCGTTATGGATTTCGAGTTCACTGCAGGAAAACATTCAAAATCTGAGCTTGCCGGAGGATTAAGTGACATGCTCATTAATGCGCTCGTTGAAACGCAATGCTTCCGGGTTGTTGAACGCTCCAGATTACAAGAAATCTTGCAGGAGATAGGACTCGGCGCCGGTGGGACAATGGATCCTTCGACAGCGCCTTCTCTTGGAAAGCTGACAGGCGCACAGCTGCTTGTCATGGGAACTGTGACAGAGTTCGAAGAAGGAGAAAGCGGCAGTGTTGGCGGAGGTATTTTAGGCCCCATTGCAGCTGCTGTCGGGATAAAAACTGCGCATATCGGCTTTACGCTTCGAATTGTTGATGCAACATCCGGGGTCATTGTCACTTCGAAATCTGTTGATAAAAAAGTCAGTAAGGCAGGGTTGATTGCAGGAGGTTCGCTCTTTGGCCTCTCAGGCGGTGGAACCTTATTTAAGAGTAAGGCAATGCAGGACGCCATGGAACAGGCTCTCATCGAAACAGTGGCAATTATCGCTAATCAACGAGAGCGGTTTGCTGCCGTTACTCAGGCCCCTCCTGGAGAAGGCGACTCTCAAGTTGATTGCTCTCAACTGGCTGCGCCAATGGGGCCTCGTTTTATGGTGGTCATTCCTGAAGTTCATATTAGTAGAAGGGTTCCCGACCCTGCGGGGGAAACAGAGATTATCCGAAAATTTTTAGAAAAAGGACTTACCGTCGTTGATCAGCAGCAAATCGCCGCCATCCGTAACCAGGAAAAAGTTCTGAACGCGGTGAATAATCCTCAGGCTGCGGCAGCATTAGGGATTGAGTTTGGGGCCGACGTGATCGTGATTGGTGAAGCCTTTAGCGAATTTGCAGAACGGAAAGAAACTTTGGTGTCTTGCCGGGCGCGCATTGAGGCCAAAGCCATTCAAACCAGCACCGGAAGAATTTTAGCAACCAACGGCATGGAAGCCGGAGGTGCAGACATTTCTGAACTTATTGCAGGAAAAGCCGCATTACGGAACGCCGGGGGACGATTAGCCAACTATTTTATCACGCAGCTCTGCGAAAATGTGACTTTTGATCGGCATCAGCCTTCAGTGATAGAAATCTCTCTGACAAATGTAAACTTTCGTCAGGTTCAACGCTTCGTCTCTTCTGTGGAACTTTTGTCAGGGGTGCAAAAAACTCAACAGCAAGTGACCGGAAATACTGCGCGGCTCCAGGTACAATATGCTGGTAGCGCTGAAGAGTTGGCAACGCTGATCACCGAGAATAATAGCAGTGGATTACAATTCGAGCTTACAGGATTGTCTGCAAATAAAATCAATGTCACGGTCACTGGAGAGGGAAGTCATCAACAGCAGGAAAGCCTGTCTCAAAAAGAACTCGTGCGGCTAATCCAGACATTCTTGACGAAATTGGGGTATGAGCCTGGACCGGCTGATGGCCTTATGGGAGGGAAAACAGAGGCCGCGATCAAGGAATATCAGCAGGACGCGAATTTACCTGTAGATGGGAAGCCTTCGATGGCCTTGCTGCAGTCCATGAAATCTCATATACAACGGTAAACAGCACAATCAGGAGGGGGGCGTTCGAAACAGCCCCTCTCACTTGGTAGGCTATAGCAATGATTCAGAGGCATAAAAATAAATCGACGCAGAAGAATAAATTATCTGTTGATACGGAAACAACATTTGACTCACTGAACTCGCTTAAAAGTGAAGCTTCGATCACATCTCCTGAAAATCAGACAAATTCTGATTTGGATGCGAGTACAGAAACACTCAACAAGGAAGAGAACGAATTCAATACGATAAAACGCCTTCCTGAAATCAAGACAACGAGTACGGCAGACTATCTCAATGTGAGATTTGTTCCCGTTCAAAATACGTTCAGCGGCTATTTTCAGGCCACGAGCAAGCGCGGCCATCAATTGGAGGCCATCTTGGAAGATGAGGCCAATAAGACTCATCCTGTGCTGAATTATAAAGGGATCGGGGAAATTAAAACACTTATCGTTCCGGTAGGGAAGGTTGGAGATCGTGCATTTTTTAAAGTCACGGATTGTTTAACAGGAGCCGAGGCAACTGGTGAGGCAGTCACAATAAGCTTAGCTCAAAGTTTTTGGAAAAAATTTGAAGGCTTTATCAAATCGCTGTTTAGCGTAGGTTGAAACATACTTGGAATTGATTATTATAAGGTTGTGAATTTCTTGTCTATCAATACCGCAACTCAAAGAATGGAGAGGTTGAGATGTCAGACTATCGTGTGAGTTATGCAGATTTAAGAGGTTTAGCATCAGCTATTAAACGACTTAATAGTGATATTAGGGGCATTCAGGGTAATATTACGAGTCTGGATTCGAATATGCAGATTATGCGCACGGAAGTTCAAGAAAAAGTCGCTGACGTTGACGAAAAGCTTACTGAATTGAAGAAGCTTTTCGACGACGAGAAGTTTGTCGCAGCAGCTCGTCATGAACTTGAGCAGTTAAGTAAAGACGTCGCAAATAAATTTGGGCATTATAAGAAAGTACGTAACAGCGCTATCGGCATTCTACAGGCCACAGATGTTGAATTTATTAGAAATAATGCAATCAAAGTTGTAACCGAAGAACTTTTTTTAGGAACTCCGAACTATTGGCTTGTCCCTGCATTGCTTGCTCTTGCGTTTTGGATTGAAGACAATCAAGATTCTGCGAATAAGGCCGTAAAAGAAGCTATTGTTAGAGATCATATAAAAACTTCTTTGTTTTTCGCCTTAATATCAAGGAGGAGCGGGAGGCTTTTGGCATGTAAAGCGTGGTTATCTCGATATTTCAACTTGCAAAGCCCTTCAGAACTCTCTTCTGAGACCATTGTTGTTCTTGATGCTTTAACGATCGGAGCCTTTGGTATAGAGAGTGGACAAGAGTGTATGGAAACAGCTATTAAGTGGCGAAAAGCAATTAACTGTGATCCACCCCAAAAGGCTACAGAAATTGCCAGATGGAAAAGTGTCTTGATGCTGAAAAGAGAACCTTTATCTCTTGAAAATAAATCCCAGTATAAAATGCTGCAAGAGTACAGTCCAAACTGGAAAGCTCTAGAGAGCAGTTTAGAAGATCATCATATCCATCAAAAACTTTATGGTATGTTTTCTGGTATAATGGATGCAGAGGTCGTTATTCAGACTAAAATAAAAGAAGCTATAGATGATTTGCTGATGTCGTTAGTGACTGATTATGATGCAGAAGAGCTTCCTTTTCGACGAGAGATCCGGAAATGTACTTTAAAAGTTAAGTATGCAAGTGACTACAAGGCGCACTGGGAAGCAGAAGAGGAAGTCCATCAAGCCACATGCCAATTTGGAGGTCTTTTGAAGAATCTTTTCATGAGGAGTGTGGTCATGGATTCTAAACAAATAAGTGTGAGTAATAGCACACAAAAAGTTGCAGTAGCATTAGCGAAGGATTGGATTGCTGGAGCTCATCAAGAAATAGTTTCTTCTCAGTTAGAATCTTTACCAGATCAGATTTCGATCAAAATTGACACATGGGAAGGGGAAACCCGGGAAGGTGATAATGAAGAAGAATTATTAAAAAGTTTAACAGAATATCTTAATAACAGAGAACAAGAGGAACTCTTGAAAAACAAAAGGTCAGGTCTCACAACGGGTTTTGCTATTGCTTGCGTTCTAATACCGATATGGATGAGGTTTGAGAGTCTCAAGGCTTTCTTCTCTGGAAACGGTGAATTGCAGGTTGGACTTATTCTTGGAGGAATCGCGCTCGCAGCAGGAACTCTTGGACTTTCAAAATTTAACCTGAAATTGAATAAAGAAAAAATTGAAGCAGACTATAAAAAGAAATGGGAAGAATATTCAGGCATATTGAAGGCCACTATTGCTGAAGCGTTTAATTATAGGGAGGAAATTGCGCAACATCAGGCGAGTTCAAAAAAGTTTTTCGAATTCATTTCGAATTTAGATGTCAGGCAATATTTAGCTACAACATATAATAACGTCAGACAGCTTATGATGAGTAATTAAAAGAGTTAGAGCTTGTATGTAAATTTTGACTCTTTTGAGTACTTTTGAAATTATATGGAACAAGAAAAGGATACAGCATTACAGACGGAAGAACAGGTCGAAGAACAAAGTCAACAGCAGGAATTAACTTCTCAAGTCCAGGAGCTAACGGAGAATTTTTTTGCCTTGGCACAGGGATTGCCAGAATGGGATATCTTGCCTCCTGATACATTGATACAAAGACGGAAAACCTCAAAATGAAACCACCAACGACCTATGCTGAATGGGTGAAATATTTGAAGAAGTTTGCTGAACAGTCAGCAGCTGATGATGAACTTTTAGCAGGTATGGAGGCGGGGAAACTCTCATGGATTGAAGGCGTCGGAGATAAACTTAGCGGACGATTAAACGCCTGCTTTACAAAGCGCCTTGATGATTTGCAAAATAAATTTCATAGAGAACAAACATTCGGTTCTGATCGGCTAAGTGAATTTACACGTGCCATTGCAAATCTTCGTGCGCGATTTCGTCCTTTGCGACAATTAGCAAATCTTCCGGGATTTCCTGATGAACTGAAAACCAGATGGGATCAACATTTACACGCAGTTGCTCAGGACATGCAGAACAAATTGATGGAGCAATTAGAGGAACGCTCAAAACATGAGAAACGATACGAGATCTTCCTTGTTGAACTAAAAAGGAATCCGATCATTGTTCCAGGTACAGGTATTAAAGAAAAGAAGATTGAGCAGGAGTATTCCAAGAAGCCAAATAGAGAGATAAAGCAAGAAAATTCTACAAAAAGAACACGGAAACTTCTCATATAAAGACAAGGAGAAAATTCTATGGCGAATTTAAACGAGTACAAAAAAACACTGGGGCAATATCTCAAAGCAAGAATTCCTTTTATTACGATCAGAACAAAGGAATCAACGAGAGCATTAGAAGGGCTAAGGGACATTGGGGAAGACTTGAGGATTGATATCTATTATCAACACCCGGCGAAAGGAATTCTTGCCTTGAGTGACTCTCGTAGAGTAAGCGAAGATAGAGCCTTGCCGATTGGTCTTGATAAAGCGAATGAGATGATGTCGCAAAAACAAAATGTAACATTTGTCTTTTGTGAAGTCTATGAGTTGGAAGATGAAAGCGATATAGCACGCTCTTTTCGTAGCGTTGTACAGGTGGCAGAAGAGAACAATGGTTCAGTGGTCGTTATTACAAATGAACCTATTTGGACAGATCTTCAATCTCTTGGAATGACGGTCATTTTAGATACTCCTGATGAAGATGAAATTCTTCAAATCCTTGAAAGTACACTGTTGCCATATAAATCGGATATACTTTTTGAATGGACAGAAAAGGAATTTCAAGAAGCCACCTCCGTTTTGACAGGGCTTATGAAAATTCAGATCGAAAGTATATTGTACACAATGATTGTGAGCAAGGAGATTCGGAAAGATGATATTGGCAAATTAGTGGAGGAAAAAGACAAAATATTCTCAGATATTTCCGGCATAGAACGAGTTAGAATCCCTTCTACACTTGAAGTCGGCGGTTTGGAGAATCTTAGGAATTGGTTGGCGTTAAAGCGTCCGCTATTAACAGCAGATTTAAGAGAGCGGCAGATGAGATCCCCACGAGGAGTCTTGTTAGTAGGAGTTCCCGGTTGTGGGAAATCGCTTTCTGCAAAAACAATCGCATCCCAATGGAAGATGCCACTTTATCGCTTGGATCTTGCGAACATTCAAGGGCAGTATGTTGGACAAAGTGAAAGCCGTCTTAAAGCCGCGTTAGAAGCTGCCGATAATGTCTCTCCCTGTGTGTTATGGATAGATGAAATTGAGAAAGGATTTGGCGGGTTAGGTTCTGATAGTACAGGCGTCACTACTCGGTTATTGGGACATTTCTTATTTTGGCTCCAAGAAAGTGTCCGTCGGGTTTTTGTTGTGGCAACAGCGAATAATGTAGGCCATCTTCCACCTGAACTCCTTAGGCGTGGAAGATTTGACGAACTCTTTTTTGTTGACTTGCCATCAATTAAAGAGAGAGAACAAATTATCAGAATTTATTGGAATAGGTATCTTTTAAAAGGTGAGATTGATGACCGGCTTGTTACTGAATTAGCCAAACTTTCAGAGGGATTTGCTGGTTCAGATCTTGAGTCTGCAATAAAAGAGGTAGGAGAAGAAGCGTTCCGAAACGGTGATGACTCAATAACTGAGAAGCACTTTATTGATAGTTTTAAGAATATTGTTCCACTAAGTAAAACGAGTCCTGAACAAATTGAGCAAATAAGAATTTGGGGCAATGATCGTGCTATTCATGCATCAGGGAAGGTTATAAGTGGAAGCGGAGAAGAAAGAAAAGGCAGGAGAGTTTTAATTTCTACCGGTTTATAAATAGGGTTTGCTGAACAACGCATTTAACCCCGCACCATCCGGGAAGCAGAATGGCTGCCAACTCAGTGTGGTACAAAAATCTCGTTTTACCATTCCTTGT